>ADJS01004127.1_pt1 | contig 23022 bp, 24 predicted proteins | sample 268128 | NCBI WGS metagenome assembly ADJS01 (sample SAMN00007486, study PRJNA43253) | human gut metagenome | isolation source: feces sample TS28 | reverse complement strand
TGCAGTCATCACAGGATGCCTAAAGATTGCCAAAGAAAGTATTTTCACTGAAACAAATAACTTTGTATCAGATACGATTTCATCCACAAGATACAATGAATATTATGGATTTACACAACAGGATGTAGATAAGCTTTTAGCAGATGCGGAGATTGAAGAGAAAGCGGATCTGATTAAAGAATGGTATGATGGGTATAATTTTGGAGAGTTTGAAGTTTATTGTCCATGGGATGTCATGAATTATCTAAGAGATCTTCAAAATGATCTGAATGCAAGACCAGTCAGCTACTGGAAGAATACCAGTGATAATGCGATCATTCGCTCCTTTATTGATTATACAGGAGCTGCTATACGAAAAAAACTAGAAGTATTGATCGCAGGTGGAAGCATCTGCCAGAAAATAGAAGAAGACCTCACATATGATTATCTACATTCATCAGAAGATAATTTATGGAGTATTCTCTATCTTACTGGATATCTTACAAAAGTCGGAGAACGTGATAAGGATGGTCAGATAGAATTAAGAATTCCAAACAAAGAAGTAAAAGAAATTTTCGAATCAACCGTAAGGAAATGGTTTGAAGACAGTGCAAGAGTTACGAATCGGAAAGATTTATTTGATGCAGTGTGGAACAAAGATGCGGATAAGGCAACAAAAGAAATCAGCACATTACTGCGAATGACGATCAGTTATTATGATTACCGAGAAAATTTCTATCATGCATTTCTTGTAGGAATTTTTGCAGGAGTAGGTTATAGTGTAGAGTCGAATAGAGAGCATGGAGAAGGACGAAGTGATATTGTAATCTACAATGATGTAACAGGACAAGTTGCAGTATTTGAAGCAAAGTATTCAAGGAAATTAGAAGATTTGGAAAAAGACTGTCAAAAGGCGTTAGATCAGATCAACACAAAGATGTATGCAAAAGAGTTTGAAGATGCTTATGAGGAAGTATTGTGTTATGGAATTGCTTTTTATAAAAAGCGGTGTTTGGTGAAGAGTAAATAGAATAAGAAATGAAAAAAAGCTCCACAAGGATGAACTTTGTGGGGCTTTTGTTGTATCTAAGATTTCAATTCAACTCCGCAATCCGGCTAACCCCAACATAGATCTCACTGATCTTATACCAAGTAGGGTAATCAACAATCCCAGTCTGTGGCAGTCCAAAAACATTCTGGAATTTCCGAACAGCATTCGCAGTAGATTCTCCATAAACACCATCCACAGCGATCGTAGGCAGAGAAGGATAATCTTTAGCAATACGATTTAATTGTTGTTGTATTTGTCGAACCTTATCTCCGCTGCTTCCGATCGTCAGATCATATCCCGGCCAGGAAGAAGGAATTCCTGAAATCTGTTCTGCGGTGTTGATGTACATACTCTCTCCATAATAATATCTCAGGATTTCAATCGGAGCATATCCCTGATCGCCTAAGTATTTAGAACCCCACTGCGTCATCCATTCCGGACAAGACACCTTCTTCCCATCACAATACTGCGTAAGGATCGGCTGTCTCACATTCGGACGAGACAGATAATCTGCAAAAATTTCATCAACGATCGTATTAATAGAATTATAAGTTGTCTTTCCAGGAATGAATTTATGATCATAAGCTGTAGAAGATGTGATCGTAAAATCATGCCCTTTATTTCTATACCATTCTGTATACACACGATTCAAAGTAAATGACATGATCGCAAGAATATTTGCTTCAAGCGTTGCCCTTGGCCAAGTGGAATAAATCTCACAGGCGGCAACATTTTTGATGTAATCTTTATAGCGGACATAATAATTTTGCGCAGTTTTATCACCGACAGGACCATCATGAACAATAATATATTCAGGGATCACAACCCTGCTTAAAACGATCTCACCACTTTCGTTGACTGGCTTGATCTCAGATTCCGCAATCTTGGGAGGATAATTACCCCATAAGGTATGCGGACCGATCACGATCGGGTGTTCTTCTGTTGGAGTGTGGGTTTCTTCAGGAATCATGGAAACAGGCTGCAGGCCTTCCACACCGGAAAGAATCTGTGCACCTGAGATTGTGACAGGTTTATATTCATCAGAATGTATTTTTAGATTATATTCAGAATAAGGCTGATTTTCACTCGGAGACATGCTGTATTCCACGGGAGGAGCAGGAAGGTCAACGACAGGTGTCTGCCCATTTTCATCAGTAGATACAGTCTCAAGAACAGAATCAGGATCACCAGTATAAGAAATCTCGATCGTAGCGTTAGGGATCGGGACGGCTCTCTGTCTTGAAGTTACCTGTATTTTTAACTGTCCATGATCGACAAGATTGTTAGTTTGTATTTCTGGCATAAAAATATCCTCGGAAGATCTTTTACTCTCACTATATGAGAAAATATGATATAATGTGCACAAGTAGTGTAAAAATGTATGCCAAAGAGATAAAGGAGACCACTATGCAGAAAGATTTTATATATGAGAATTATTTAAAAATGCCAGATGATCTTGAATTTGAGCAGGCAATGAAGGTTTATGAAGAACTGTTAGAAGAGAATCTTGAAGAAGATGAGATTTATGACAAGTTATGGGATCATGCACTTCATTGTATGATCGATTATGGAAGCCTCCGCGCACATTGGAAGATCACACCGAAGACAGACAGAAGCAATGATGATAGGACCGTGATGCACGATAGTGTGATCCATTCTTTAGATGAATTGGCAGCATATACAAAAGAGCATGGCAAAGAAGCAAAATGGAGAGAAAAACTTGGATATCAAAGAAAAAGAATCGGAGATTTTGCATGTTATGTTTCTTTGATCTATGGAGTATTTGCAAGGTAAAATATGATGAGAATGTCAAAAGTAAATTTTGCCAGATAAAACGATCAGTAAGGAGGACATTATAAGATGGCAAAGAAAGAACCAAAAACAAATGCAATGCGGATGCTTGAGAGAGCAAAGATCCCATTTGAAGTACATCGTTATGAATGTAAAGAATTTATTGATGGAATTACCATCGCAGATATGTTAAATGAACCATATGAAAGAGTATTTAAAACCCTCGTGACTGAAGGAAAAGGTGGAGGGTATTTTGTATTTGTCATTCCGATCGATCAGGAATTAGATCTTAAGAAAGCAGCGAAGGCAGCAGGTGAGAAGTCTGTGGAGATGATCCATGTCAAGGATATCAACAAGATCACGGGATATATCCGTGGTGGATGCACAGCGATCGGGATGAAGAAAGACTATCCAACAGTGCTCGATGAAAGCGCCAATGCACAGGAGAAGATCATTGTAAGCGGCGGTAAAAATGGAATCCAGATTGAACTTACGACCGAAGATTATTTAAAAGCCTGCAAGGGAAAAACGGCAGATATTACATTGAGGTAGGGAGTAGAAGTTATGATAGATGAAATCTTAAAGTATAACAAAGAATTTGTAGAGAAAAGAAGTATGAACAATATAAGACAAGCAAATATCCAGACAAGAAAATCGCAATCATCACTTGTATGGATACAAGACTGACAGAACTTTTGCCGGCAGCCCTTGGAATCAGGAATGGAGATGTGAAGATCATAAGAATGCCGGTGGGGTAGTAAGCCATGCCTTCGGAAGTGTGGTACGAAGTGTTTTAGTCGGAATCTTTGAACTTGGGATTGAAGAAGTCATGGTCATTGGACACACTGACTGTGGAGTACAGCATATTAATAGTGATATGATGATAAAACATATGATGGATCGAGGAGTCGATGAGGAGAAGATTGAGCTGATCCGTCATTGTGGTATTGATTTTGATACATGGCTGGAAGGATTTGACTGTGTGGAAAGTTCTGTAAAAGATTCTGTGGAAATGTTGAGAAAACATCCATTGATTCCAAAAGATGTGAAGATATCTGGATATGTGATGGATTCTGTGACAGGAGAGCTTCATGTTGTAGAGCCATAGAACAACTGCAGCATTATAAATGAGAGGGATAAAAGGTATGAAAAAGATATGGAAGATCATGATCTTATGTATGATCTTTTGTTTTTTCTGTGCTGGATGCAGCAATGATGATGAAATGATCAGTGAAGATCATCCAAAACCAACGACAGAAAAAAGAACAGAGATCATCAAGCAAAAGACAACACAAAAAAAGAATGAAGTAACGGTTGATCAGGAACAATCAAAACAACAGGAAGATCGTATAAAGATCGCAATCGATGCTGGACACCAAAAGAAACAGATGAGTGAAAAAGAAGCGATCGGACCTGGTTCTGATAAGACAAAACCGATGGTATCCTCAGGAACCGAAGGTATTGTCACAAAACGAACAGAATATCAGGTGAATTTGGAAGTTTCGTTAAAGCTAAAAAGTGCATTGATCGCGAGAGGATATGACGTATATATGATCCGTGAGACGAATGATGTGTCACTCAGCAATAAAAAGCGTGCTCTTATGGCAAATGAAAGTGGTTCAGATATTTTATTAAGGATTCATTGCAATAGTGTAGATTCTCAGTCTGCAAATGGGGCGTTGACAATGAGTCCGACATTATCGAATCCATATTGCAGATCGATCGCGGCAGATAGTCAGGAACTTTCAGAATGTGTGGTAAGTACATTATGCAGAAGGACTGGGGCAGTGAACCGCGGTGTAACGCAGACAGATGAGATGACAGGGATCAACTGGAGTAAGATTCCAGTGACGATCGTTGAGATGGGATTTATGTAAACCCAGAGGAAGACCAGAAGTTATCGGACAATCATTATCAATCAATGCTTGCAGAAGGAATTGCAGATGGTGTTGACCGGTATTACAAGAGAAGAGGAGAAAAGAATGAAGAAAAATGAATTATCGCGATTATCGTATCACTTGTGATCGCAGCACTTGTCATGGGATTAATGAAAGCGATGGCAGAAGCGGATATCAATTGGTTTCAAAGCTGTCAGATCGCAGGAATGAGATCTTTGGGATTAAGTCTAGGATGGATCCTTGGAATTTTAGGATTGTTTTTAGGAATGTATCAGTTTGCGATTCTGATCATTGTAGTTGGAGGAGTCCTTGGGATGATCTATATGATCGTTGCAATGATGAGCTATCCGAATACGAAGAAAGATATGATCGCGTATGTTGTGTTGATCACTATATTGGTCGCAACATTCATATCATATTTTGTTTTGAAAGAGTTTGTTTTATCATCACTGATCAACAATGGCGGGTCTACAACCAATTTTTTAAATAATATTTTATGATATAAGTGACAGAAGTATAAAGACAAAGATATTAGGAGGAAATATTAAGAATCTAAAATAATTAACAAATGTGATTAAATGTATTTAAATATACTCAAAGGAGAGTGCTATAATGAATACATCAAATATCACAAATTATAAGCCAAAAGATTTTGCTGAATTTTTAGGTGTATCTGTTAAGACATTACAACGTTAGGACAGAGAAGGAACTCTAAAAGCAAACCGAACTCCAACTAATAGACGCTATTACACTTATGACCAGTATCTACAATTTAAAGGTATAAATACTGAAAATGATAAGCGTCATGTAGTTATTTATGCTAGAGTGTCTACAAGAAATCAAAAAGATGATTTACTAAATCAAGTTGCATTTTTAAGACAGTTTTGTAACGCAAAAGGAATTATTGTAGACCAGTGTATTGAAGATTATGGAAGTGGTCTTAATTACAACCGTAAAAAGTGGAACAAATTATTAGATGAAGTAATGGAACAAAAAATTAAAACCATAATAGTAACCCATAAAGATAGATTTATTAGATTTAGTTATGATTGGTTTGAAAAATTCTGTATGAAGTTTAATACGACTATAGTGGTAGTAAACAATGAGGAACTATCACCACAAGAAGAACTTGTGCAGGATATTGTTTCAATACTCCATGTGTTCTCTTGTAGGCTGTATGGGCTTCGTAAGTATAAAAAACAAATAGAAAGGGATGAGGAAATTGCTAAAGAGCTTCAAGACAGAAATAAATCCAACAGAGGAGCAGAAAGCCAAAATTCGTAAAACAATAGGAACTTGTAGATATATTTACAACTTCTACCTTGCTCATAATAAAGAGCTTTATAATAAAGGCGAAAAGTTTATGAGCAGTAACCAATTTAGAGTATGGCTTAACAATGAGTATCTTCCAAAGCATCCAGAATGTTTTTGGATTAAGGAAGCTTATTCAAAAGCAGTAACACAAGCAGTAAATAATGGACAAGCCGCATTTATAAGATTTTTTAAACATCAGAGTAGTTTCCCTAGATTCAAAAAGAAGAATAGATCTGATGTGAAAATGTATTTTGTAAAGAACAATCCAAAAGATTGCCGTTGTCAAAGACACAGGATCAATATTCCATCACTTGGTTGGGTTCGCATTAAAGAAAAAGGATATATTCCAACAACAAAAGATGGATATGTAATTAAAAGCGGTCATGTGTCAATAAAAGCTGGTAGATACTATGTTTCAGCTCTTGTAGAAATTCCAAATAACAAGATAGCTAATAGTTTCAATGAAGGAATTGGTATCGACCTAGGGATAAAGGATTTTGCCATTGTTTCCAATGGTAAAATTTATAAGAACATTAATAGATCAGTAAGATTAAAAAAACTTGGAAAACAACTTATTCGAGAACAGAAAAATCTTTCTCGAAAGTATGAAAATTTAAAGAAAGGAGAATCTACTCAAAAAGCAAATATACAAAAACAGAGGCTTAAAGTACAGAAACTTCATCATAAAATTGATAACATTCGTACGGATCACATCAATAAAACAATCGCAGAGATAGTGAAAACCAAACCATCTTATATAACGATAGAAGATTTAAATATATCAGGAATGATGAAGAACAAACATCTTTCAAAGGCAGTTGCTTCGCAGAAGTTTTATGAATTCAGAATAAAGCTTCAGGCGAAATGCAATGAAAACGGAATTGAACTTCGAGTTGTAGACAGATGGTATCCATCATCTAAAACCTGTCACTGTTGCGGAGCAATCAAGAAAGATTTAAAACTTTCAGATAGAATTTTCAAATGTGATTGTGGTTATAGCGAAGATAGAGATTTCAATGCTGCACTTAATTTGAGAGATGCTACGACTTACGAAATTGCATAAATAAATGCAAACGTAGGTATGTACCGAAGGCTATTTCGGGAATTTACGACTATGGAGTGTACAAGAACTTGTGAGTAGATATGATTTCGGTCAATCCAAAGCATACACGATGAAGTAGTAAGTAGAACTCGTGAGAGTCTACATTATCTCGATGTGAGTATGTTTAATCACATTTTGAGTAGCAGACAGACATGATACCAAAAGATCCAGTGATGTTGTTAAGCTACATCAATACACAATTACGAGATTTTTATGATTCATATGAAGACCTTTGTAAGTCACTCGATCTTGATCAAAATGAAGTAAAACAAAAGCTTTCCATGATCGGATACGAATATGATGAATCATTAAATCAGTTTAAGTAGCAGACTAGTCGAATCAATGAAAATATGTTAAAATTGTACGTAAAGGAGAACATATTTATGGAGTTGATTCGGTTAGAAAATGTAAAGAAAATATATCAGACAGGAGAGGTGATCACCAAAGCCGTAGATGGGATCGATTTTACGGTGGATCAGGGTGAGTTCGCCTTGATCATTGGCGCCAGTGGTGCAGGAAAAACTACCGTTTTGAACATTTTAGGAGGTATGGATACTGCGACCAGTGGCGCTGTTTATATTGATGGAGAAGATATCTCCAAATGGAATAAAAAACAACTGACAGGATATCGAAGAGATGACATAGGATTTGTATTTCAGTTTTACAATCTGGTGCCCAATCTTACTGCAACAGAGAATGTAGAATTGGCACTTCAGATCAGTAAGAATCCTCTGAAAGCAGAAGAAGTATTAAAAGATGTGGGACTTGGACACCGTCTGAATAATTTTCCTGCGCAGTTATCTGGTGGGGAACAGCAGAGAGTTTCTATTGCACGTGCATTGGCAAAGAATCCAAAGATCTTGCTCTGTGATGAGCCAACTGGTGCCCTGGATTATCAGACAGGAAAATCTATTTTAAAATTATTGCAGGATACCTGTCACAAGAAAGGAAAAACAGTGGTTGTGATCACACATAATCTTGCGATCGCACCGATGGCAGACCGTGTGATCGAGATGAAGAACGGAAAGATCAGCAATATTACGATAAACGAACACCCTCAGCCGGTGGAGACGATTGAATGGTAGGAAATGCGTATGAAGAAAACGGCATTACATAAAGATATATACAGAACGATCACAGGAACTCTTCCGAGATTTTTATCAATCTTTTTTATCGTTGTACTGGGCGTTGCATTCTATTCAGGAATCCGTGTGACACAAAAAGTATGCATATCACAGCAGACCACCAGTTTGATGGAAGTCGGCTGATGGATGTCAAAGTCATGGGAACACTTGGGATTTCAGAAGAGAATCTGACAGCCCTTCGGAAGTTAAAAAATGTGCAGTCGGTCGAAGGAGGACATTCTGTAGATGTGATCGCAAGGAAGCAGGGAAGTGACGAAGAACATGCAATCAAAGTTATGGGGAAGACTGATAAATTAAACCAGATAACGATCATAGATGGAAAACTTCCACAAGCATCGGGAGAATGTCTGGTAGATGAATGGTATGCCCAGCAAAATGATCTGAAAACAGGGGACGTTTTAAATTTGTCTTCTGGAAATGAAGATGATCTTAAGGATACTCTGAAAGATACAACCTATAAGATCACAGGAATCGGAAGTTCATCAGAATATCTTTCAAGATCCAGAGGAAGCACTGGCATTGGAACGGGAACGTTGTCAGGCTTTATTGTGGTGCAACCATCAGAATTTTCCTCAGATATCTATACAGAAGTTTATCTGACTGCGAAGGGAGCGAAGCAAGAGAGAGCCTACAGTGATGCTTACAAAAACAAAGTAAAACAGCTGGAAGAAGAGATCAAAGATATTTCCAAAATAGAAAATGAGAAACGGTTAAGATCTGTTCAGAAAGAAGCCGAAGAGAAGATCGACAAGAAAGAAAAGAAATTCAAAAAAGAACGAAAAAAAGCATATAAGAAACTAGATCAGGCCGAGAAAAAGCTAAAGAAGTCCAGACAAAAGATCAAAGATTCCAAAGCAAAATTAGCGAAAAGCAAGAAAGAGATCTCTGATGGAGAGCAACAGATCAAGAATGCAAAAGCTCAGTATCAGTCAGGGATCAGACAGATTCAGAATGCCAGAAAGCAGTTAAAGACACAGAAACAAACAATTCGGTCAAAAAGCAAAGAATTAAAAACACAGGAGGCAAAGCTAAAGACACAGGAGAAGAACTTACAGACAAAAGAACAGCAGATTCAGGGTGCCATGCAGGCTGGAATGATCTCACAGGAAGAAGCGAAAGCTTCCTTAGCACAGATTAATGCAGGAAAAGAACAGATCAAGACAGCAAGAAGCAAGATCAATGTAGGGAAAAAACAGATCAGCAGGGCAAAGACAAAGATTGCAAAGGCTGAAACAACCTTGGATCAAAAAAGCAGCCAGCTAAAGAAAGCAAAGCAAACGATCAAAACAAATGAAGCAAAATTAGTATCAGCAAGAAAACAGATCACCTCCGGAGAAAAAAAGATTGCAAAAGCAGAATCAAAACTTTCATCCGGGGAGAAAAATTAAAGAGATCAAGAAAGAAAGCAGAAAAGAAATTCAAGGAAGCCGAGCAGAAGATTGCAGATGCCAGACAGGATGTTAAGGATATCAAGAAAGGGAAATGGTATGTCTTAAACCGTGAGAAGATGCAGTCTTATGTGGAATACGGACAGGAAGCAGACAGGATTGCAGCGTTAGGACGAGTGGTACCGGTCATCTTTTTCTTAGTTGCAGCACTGGTAAGCTTAACAGCGATGACACGTATGGTTGAAGAGCAGAGAACACAGATCGGTATGATGAAAGCATTGGGATACAGTGGAGTTCATATTGCAATGAAATATGTGACCTATGCCCTCGCAGCAACGCTTAGTGGAAGTATTCTAGGGGCAGTGATCGGTGAAAAACTGCTTCCATGGATCATCATTAACGCTTATAAAATGATGTATACAGGACTGGGAGATGTCTATACGCCATTAGAAATCGAATATTCTGTGATGGCAGGTGGACTGGCGGTTGGAGTTGTTGTTTTAGCAGTATTATCTGCATGTTATAAAGAATTAAGAGAAAAACCTGCACAGCTGATGCGTCCAGTTGCTCCAAAAGAAGGAAAAAGGATTTTGTTAGAACGGATTCCATTTATCTGGAAACGATTAAGTTTTATCTGGAAAGCAACGATGCGAAACCTCTTCCGCTACAAGAAGAGATTCTTTATGACAATCTTTGGAATCGGCGGATGTATGGCATTATTACTCTTAGGATTTGGAATCAAAGATTCGATTTCAGCAATCTCAGAAAAGCAGTATGGGGAGATCATTACTTATGATTTCTCGATCACACACAAAGACGGGATTAGCGAGACAAAGAAAGAAGATCTGATCCAGTATGCAAAGAAACAAGAACATATGACAGATTTGATAGAAGTAAGCGAATCTGCAGTGACGATCCATGCTAATGGGAAAAAACAGGATGCAACGATGATCCAGCCAATGTCCAAAAAAAATCTGAATGGCTATATCAGCCTTCAGGATCGAAAGAGTAAAACAAAGTATCAGTTAGATGATGATGGGATCATCTTAACAGAAAAGGCAGCGTCCCTGCTTGGTGTGAAAAAAAGGAGATTCGATCAAGATCCAACGGTCTGGAGATAAACAGATCACAGCAAAAATAAGTCAGATCACAGAAAATTACATGCAGCATAAAGTCTACATGACACCAAAACTTTATGAGAAACTGTATCATAAAAAAGCACAAACGACAGGTATATATTGTATTGAAAAGAATATATCTAAGAAAAAGATGCAGGAAAATGGAAAACAGATTCTTGCAAGAGATGAAGCCTCAACACTGCATTTTTGTGCCGACGATGAGAAGACAATGTCAGATATGGTCAATAACTTAAATATTGTGGTGGTTGTTCTGATCGTATCTGCAGGACTTCTTGCATTTGTGGTATTATATAACTTAAATAACATTAACATTTCCGAGCGTAGAATGGAACTTGCAACGATCAAAGTTCTTGGATTCTATGACGGTGAAGTCGGAGCGTATGTGTATCGAGAGAATATCCTTTTAACGATCCTTGGAACGATCGCAGGAATTATTTTAGGAATTATTTTACACAAATACGTAATCTTCACAACAGAAGTTGACTTGATCATGTTTGGAAGGCAGATTTATGTGCAAAGCTATATTTACAGTATTTTACTAACAATCGCTTTTTCGATTCTTGTAAATGCCTTCGTGTATTTCCAATTGAAGAAGATCGATATGGTTGAATCGTTAAAAAGCACAGAGTGACAGAAAGGAAAAGAGACTATGAAAATGAACGAATTAATGATTTATCAAGTGTTTCCACTAAGAGCATTAACAGATGGGCAGCCATCTCATGGAATTCTCGAGATGATAGACTGGATTCCACATATTAAAAAATTAGGAATGAATGCAGTATATTTTTCACCTGTATTTTCATCCAGTGATCATGGATATGATACAAAAGATTATCAGAAGATCGATGAGAGACTTGGAACCAATGAAGACTTTAAAAAGATGTGTGATGCCATGCATGAAGAAGGAATCCAGGTGATTTAGACGGGGTATTTAATCATGTCGGAAGAGAGTTCTTTGCATTTGAAGATGTGAGAGAAAAGAAATGGGATTCTCCATATAAAGATTGGTTCTATATTAATTTTGATGGGAATAGCTGCTATGATGATGGATTCTGGTACGAAGGATGGGAAGGACATTTTGAACTGGTCAAATTAAATCTTGACAACGAACAGGTTAGAAATTATTTATTAGAATCTGTCGGAATATGGATCGATAAATTAGGGATTGATGGATTAAGACTGGATGTTGCTTATATGTTAAACCGCAATTTCATGAAAGTGTTGGTTGACTTTGTTCACAGCAAGAAACCAGAATTTTTGATGATCGGAGAAATGCTTCATGGTGATTACACACAGCTTGTGAATCCAGAGCTGTTGGATTCTGTGACAAATTATGAATGTTATAAAGGTTTGTATTCAAGTTTCAATACACACAATATGCATGAGATCGGATATTCCCTAAACCGTCAGTTTGGACCAGAAGAATGGACGTTGTACAAAGGACTTCCATTATATAATTTTGTAGATAACCATGATGTGGAGAGAATCGCAAGTCAGTTAGAGGATAAAGAGCATTTACCATTGATCTATGCAATGGAATTTGCGATGCCAGGAGTTCCGGGTGTTTACTATGGAAGTGAATGGGGAATGGAAGGAAAGAAAGAACAGGGAAGTGATGACAGCCTGCGTCCAAGAATCCATAAAGAAGATTTAGTAGAAAATGAATTAACAAACTATATCGCACAATTGGCAAAAGTAAGAGCTGGATCACCAGCTTTAAAATACGGTGATTACTTACAATTAGCGATTGCACCAGATGTTCTTGTATTCCAGAGAAGAACGAATGAAGACCGCATCATTTTTGCAATGAACTGTGGTGATGGCGAATTTACAGCACATTTTGATGCTCAGGCAGGATGCGGGATTGATCTGATCACAGGAGATTCCGTTGATTTTGGAGGGGGACTTACGATCCAAGGAAAAACAGCAATGATAATTCGAACAGAAGAGGTATCCCTTCCTTGACTTTTATGTTAAAAACATATAAAATTAAATGAGTGTGAATACACAAAAAATTGAATAAGGAGGAAACCTGTGGTTGGTATTATTATAGCCATTATCGCAACTCTGGTTATCGCAGTTCCGGTATCTGCCTATGTAGCGAATACAAGAAGCAAGAAGGCAATGGAAATTACGATCGGGAATGCAGAAGATAAAGCAAGAGAGATTATAGATGAAGCAATCAAAGCAGCAGATGCGAAGAAACGTGAAGCTTCTTTGGAAGTAAAAGAAGAAACTATAAAAGCGAGACATGACTTCGAAAAAGAGACAAAAGAACGCAGGGCAGAACTGCAGAAGTATGAGCAGAGAGTTCTTTCTAAGGAAGAGACTGTCGAGAAGAAAGCAACCGTGCTGGAACGCAAAGAACAGTCATTAACAGCCAAAGAAAAGAACATCGATACAGAGAAAGCTCAGTTGCAGGAACTGCAGGCAAAACATCTACAGGAACTGGAAAGAATTTCTGGGTTGACCTCTGATCAGGCAAAAGAGCAATTATTATCAGCAGTAAAAGAAGATGTGAAACACGAGACAGCAATGTATGTCAAAGAAATGGAGACAAGAGCGAAAGAAGATGCCCGAAAGAAAGCCAAGGAATATGTGGTAACTGCAATTCAGAAGTGTGCAGTTGATCATGTGGCAGAGACAACGATTTCGCTGGTACAGCTTCCAAACGATGAGATGAAAGGAAGGATCATCGGTCGTGAAGGACGTAATATCCGTTCCATTGAGAACGCTACGGGAGTTGAATTGATCATCGATGATACACCGGAAGCTGTTGTACTGTCAAGCTTTAATCCGGTTCGACGCGAGATCGCAAGAATCGCTTTAGAGAAATTGATCGTGGATGGAAGAATCCATCCGGCACGCATCGAGGAGATGGTTGAGAAAGCTACAAAAGAAGTCGAAACTATGATGCGCGAAGAAGGGGAAGCAGCAACATTAGAACTTGGGGTTCATGGAATCCATCCAGAACTTGTCAGACTTCTTGGAAGAATGAAGTTCCGTACAAGCTATGGACAGAATGCGTTAAAGCATTCCATGGAAGTTGCTCAGTTATCCGGACTTTTAGCAGCAGAGATCGGTGTCGATGTGAGAATGGCCAAGAGAGCAGGTCTGCTTCATGACATTGGTAAATCCATCGACCACGAAGTAGAAGGTTCTCACGTAGAACTTGGTGTGAATCTGTGTAAGAAGTATAAGGAGAATCCAATTGTCATCAATGCAGTGGCATCTCATCATGGGGATGAAGAGCCAGAATCATTGATCGCATGTCTGGTACAGGCAGCTGATGCAATCTCAGCAGCACGTCCAGGTGCAAGAAGCGAGACACTGGAAAGTTATACAACAAGATTAAAACAGCTGGAAGAGATCGCAGACTCCTTCCAGGGTGTTGATAAAACTTTTGCAATTCAGGCAGGTCGAGAAATTCGAGTTATGGTAGTTCCTGAACAAATCAGTGACGATGATATGATCTTACTGGCGAGAGATATCTCAAACCAGATCGAAGAGAATCTGGATTATCCAGGACAGATCAAGGTCAATGTGATCAGAGAGTCACGAGTTGTTGACTATGCGAAATAACAAGAAGCGATAGAGAAATCTATCGCTTTTTCCAATTTATAACGTGAGTGTCAAAAGTATAAATAAAGGAGATTTTTTATGAAAGGATACGAGAAACTAGAACAACATCTGATACATCAGGGAAAAGTTGTTGGATTTTATGAGGATATTGTAAAACTTCCAAGCGGCAAAGTTGTCACATGGGATCTGGTCAAACATAAAGGGGCAGCAGCTGTTGTTCCTGTTACAGATAAAGGAACGATCTTACTTGTAAGACAATACCGTAATGCCCTTGATCAGGAAACACTGGAAATCCCGGCAGGTGGAATTGAACCTGGGGAAACACCTCTGGAGTGTGTCACAAGAGAGATTGAAGAAGAAACAGGTTTTATTGCTGGAAAAATGACCCACCTAATGACCGTGATCACAGCCATCGGTTTCTGTGATGAAAAGATTCCGATTTATGTTGCAACTGATCTAAAGCTGTCTAAACAGCATTTGGATGAGGATGAATTTATCGATGTAGAAGAATATACAATCGATGAGATCAAAGATATGATCTTTTCTGGAAAGATCATTGATGCAAAAACAATTTCAGGAGTTCTTGGATATCTGAATATGGAGAAATAAAAGACTAGATCAGGAAAACAGAATATAAAAGACAGGCACTGCATAAGATATGACAGGAGGAAAAAATTGTGGAAAAAGAGAAATTCTTTTCAGGATTATGGATCATCATTGGGTTAATCTTTGGGAGTTTATTTACAATTTTGTATACCAGGATTATCTCGCATATGGAGGTACCGTAAGATCACTGGTTTTAAATAATACGGATCTATATAAAGCAAGTATCAGTCTGTTTTTTTATATTTTGTTTAAAAGGGGAAAACAGTATGCATTTATTTATCTGGGGGCATATCTTTTGCAACCTTGGATTTTTTTATACAGTTTTGCATTTTGTATGGCATTTTTCTTTGGATCAATGTTATCTTTGCAGATCGTGCAAATGGGCATCAAAGGACTGGTTCTTGTATTTATGAGTTTATTTCCACATTTTATCTGTTATGTGATCACCTTGCTGCTGCTGATCAAGCGAAACTTTTATGCCCAAAAAAAAAGAAGAAATGCTCTATGAACAGAGACATTCCTTCTTATTTCGTTTCAGTATTTGGTTTGAAATAACATTTATAATACTGGGATGCATCCTGGAAAGTTTCATCAATCCGTCGATCATGTCAGGAATCCTGAACCTTTGGAAGTGATATATCTAGGATCTTATACGTTTCTATATATAATCTGCCATGCGGTAAAGCAGAGCAGCAGATTTGTCCCATCCAAGACAAGGATCAGTGATAGACTGTCCATATACACCGTTACCGATGGACTGGTTGCCATCTTCGATATAACTTTCGATCATGATACCCTTAACAAGAGATTTGATCTCAGGTAGGAAACTTCTGCTGTGAAGAACTTCCTGTACGATACGAGGCTGCTGATCCCATTGTTTCCCAGAGTTAGAGTGGTTTGCATCAACGATAACAGCAGGGTTCTTTAACTGGAATTTCTCGTACATATAAGCAACACGAGTCAGATCTTCATAATGGTAGTTTGGAATATTGTTTCCATGACGGTTGACAGATCCACGTAAGATGGCATGTGTCAGAGGGTTACCATCTGTCTTGACTTCATATCCATTTGCAATGAAATCATGCTGGTGCTGTCCAGCTGTGATAGAGTTCATCATAACAGTTAAGTCACCACCAGTTGGGTTCTTCATTCCGGCAGGAATATCAAATCCACTAACTGTTAAACGATGCTGCTGGTTCTCTACAGAACGAGCTCCAACGGCAACATAAGATAAAAGATCTTCCATATATGGCCAGTTTCCTGGATAAAGCATTTCGTCTGCAGCAGGCATATGGAATTCTTCTAATGCTTCCATATGAAGTTTGCGGACAGAACGAAGTCCACTAGCCATATCTGGTGCTTTCTCAGGGTCTGGCTGATGAACCATACCTTTATATCCGTCACCTGTTGTACGAGGTTTGTTTGTATAAATACGAGGGATGATCAGTAACTTATCAGCAAGATCTTTCTGAACTCTTGCCAAACGTCCGAGATAATCCATAACAGCAGTTTCATTATCTGCAGAACATGGCCCGATGATAACTAAGAATTTATCAGATGCGCCTGTGAATACATCACGGATTTCTTTGTCTCTTGCAGCTTTGATTTGTTTTGCTTCTTCACTCAGAGGCATCTCTTCTTTTAGTTCCTCTGGAGAAGGCATTTTAGCGATTTTGTGCATTCCCATAGTTGTTTTCTCCTTAACAATTCATACAATAAAGCAAATTTGCTTGTGTATATTTTAACAAATAATAATCTTTGTGTAAAGATAAGGAAATGTGAAATGGGACTTTACAAAACAGACAGGAGTTATTATAATAAAATTTATAAACAGGAAACACTTTCATTTTCTGGTAATTGAATATTGAAGTAGAGAAGATTGATTCTCCAACTTCAGGGCAGAGTGAGATACGAAAGTATCAATTCTCGACTGGCGGTGATACTCCAAGAGAGGCAAGTCCGCGAGCGTTTGGCCGATCAGGTTAGAATCCTGAACCAACAGTATAGTCTGGATGAAAGAAGTAGTTGGATGACATATCTTAAGATGTTATGCAGATAGAAGATATGTGATCAAGTCAGAAGCCCTGTCGTTTATGTAGATAAATGGACAGGATTTTTTAATTTATAGGGAGACCCATAAATCTAAGATTTTAAATCAGAAAGGGAGAATTATCATGGCAGGAGACACAATGACAATGAAGAAGAACGAAGTTCAATATTAGAACGATCGCAGTGACAGGTATGTTAGGAGCATTAGCAACTGTGCTGATGTTTTTGGAATTTCCAATTCCAATGTTGATACCACCATTTATCAAGTTTGACTTTTCAGAACTTCCAGCATTACTGGCAGCATATGCGATGGGACCGGTATCTGGAATTGCAGTATGTTTTATCAAGAATGCGATCAACCTTCTTCATACACAGACAGGTGGAGTCGGAGAACTATCTAACTTTATCTTAGGTGTATGCTTTGTATTACCAGCAGGACTTATTTATAAGAGAAAGAAAACACAGAAGAGTGCAATGATCGGAGCATTAGCAGGAGCAGTCCTGATGTCAGTAGTCAGTGTATTTTCAAACTACTTTGTTGTATATCCAGTATACACAAACTTCATGCCAATGCAGGCAATTCTTGGAGCATATCAGGCGATCAACAAGAATGTAAAGACATTATGGGATGCATTGATCTGGTTTAATATGCCATTTACATTTATCAAAGGAATGTGCAGTGTTGTGATCACATTCTTTATCTACAAGAAGATTTCTCCAATCTTAAAGGGAACAAACAGATAAGAAGATAAGAAAAAGGTGTCGGAATAAGAATTCCGGCACCTTTTGCGTACACAGAGTTAAAAATTAATCTTCTAATTTTTTAGCTGCTTTTTCCATAAAAGGTTCACTGGCAACGATGAATCTTTCGTGAGTACCGATTCCAACACGTCCTTTGTTATCAGTTACTTCTACATGGAATACCAGACGTTTGCGGTCGATCTCTGTTAAGGAACAATGACATTTGATCGTTCCACCAACTGGTGTTGCGGAAACATGCGCAATGTTTAAATTTGTTCCAACAGTAGTCTGTCCTTCCTCAAGTTTTCCAGCCAGTAGATCAACTGCAGACTGCTCGATCAAAGAGATCATGGCAGGTGTGGCATAAACAGGAAGGCTTCCGCTTCCCCATTTCTCAGCAGTGTTTTCTGGAACTACTTCTTCTGTTAATTCGATTTCGTCTCCAACATGAATGTTCATAATTTTCTCTCCTAAAATTTTAGTTTATATGTATATCTTTAGTATAGCAAAGTTCGTTAAAAATTCCATAGTTTTTTCACATTTTTACAAAAAATTGCACAAGGAAGAAAGACTGGACTCGATTTAAAAAATAAGGTATGCTATTGGTAAATTGGAGGTGCTTGGTTTGAAATTATATTTGATCAGACATGGAGAAACAGATTGGAACAAGGAATTTAAGATTCAGGGAAGTTCAGACATCGAATTGAATGAATATGGAAGAGAATTGGCATTTATTACGCGAGAAGGTCTTAGACATATTCCATTTGATATCGCATATACCAGTCCGTTGAAACGTGCGAAGGAAACAGCAGAGATCATTCTTGGAGGCAGGAATATTCCGCTATATGAAGATAAACGGGTTCAAGAAGCGTGTTTTGGATCGTTTGAGGGTGCAACGTTAAAGGAATTGAGAGAAAGACAGGATCCATTTCTCAAATTCTTTGATGCGCCAGAAGAATTTAAAAAAATTGAAGGATGTGAGACACACGAAGAGGTGATCGCAAGATCATCTGATTTTTTCAATGATATGATCTTGCCAAATGAGAAAAAATATCAACATATAGCAGTATTTTCTCACGGAGCATGGATCCACAGCTTACTTACATATATTTATCAGAGAGAGATTAAGGAATACTGGCATGCCCAAGACAGGAAAACTGTGGTGTGACAACGATCCAGATTGAAGATGGTGTCTGCCATGTATTAAAGGAATCAGAGATTTTCTACAATAAAGATGGAGAATGATATATGACAAAAAGACAATTTATGGAGGAGTTAAGATCTTCCTTAGAGGGAATGGTATCACAGGCAGTGATTCAGGAGAACATGAATTACTATGAGGATTATATCAATGAGCAGATCCGAAATGGAAAGAACGAACAGGATGTATTGAATGAATTAGGAAGTCCGAGACTGATCGCCAGATCGATCATTGATGCCAAAGGTGAGGATGATGACTATGTACAGACAGAGTATTACGAAGAGGAACAGGATGAAGGAACACCAGAGGATAGTTTGGGGTAACACACATATTTTTACGATGAATTCTACAAAGTTCAAACTTGGATGTCTACTGTCAGTGATCATATTTATTTTTATCATTTATTTACTATTTCATATATTTAGTGCAATGATGGTTGTGTTAGGACCCGTGATCATTATCGGTGTGATCGTAGCTTTGATCATGAAGATCACAGGAAGGTAAGGAAACAAAGAAAGGAATCAATATGGATATAAATGAAGAAGCATATGCGATACAGGAAGAAGTGGTCGAATTTCGAAGAGCACTGCACCGTTGTCCTGAGATAGCATTTCATGAAACGATGACGATGGAATATATCAGAGAACATCTGGAAGAATGGGAGATTTCTTATAAGATTTTTGATCCATCAGGAATCATTGCAGTTGTTGGCAATGGCAAGAAAGAAACGATCGCATTAAGGGCAGACATGGACGCATTGGAAGTACAGGAAGAGACAGGACTTGATTTTGCATCTTTGAATCACGGATGTATGCATGCATGTGGACATGATGGACACACAGCAATCTTACTTGCAACAGCAAAGATATTGAAGAAACATGAATCAGAACTTGACCGCAGAGTATATCTTGTATTTCAGCCTGCGGAAGAAACCGCAGAAGGAGCCAGATTCATGTTGAAGACAGGAGTTTTGGACAGTGTGAAACGCATTTATGGAATCCATATTTTTAACGGTATACCGTCTGGCAAGATTTCATTGGAAGAAGGCCCAAGAATGGCAGCGACAAACTGGCTGGCAGTTCATTTATACGGAAGATCAGGACATGCAGGGAAACCACATGAAGGGATTGATACTGCAGTGGCAGTATCTTCCATGGTTATGAATTTTCAGAGCATCATCAGCAGGAATTTAAATCCATTAGATCCAGCAGTTTTAACGATCGGAAAGGTCGAAGCCGGGACAGCGAGAAATGTGATCGCAGGGGAAGCAAAGATCGAAGGGACTGCAAGAACATTTTCCAGACAAGCTCAGGAGATGATCGAGCACAGAGTCAAAGAGATCGCGAAAGCCCATGAACAGATGTATGGAGTAGATGTTTCGGTTGATTTTCAACAATCAAGCCATGGGGCACTGATCAATGATCCGGGTGTTGTAGAAGATGTCATGGAGAAAGCAGGGGAAGTCTTTGATCCGTCAGAGTTTACCCATGTTGAAGCAATGATGTTAGGAGAAGATTTTGCAAATTATCTGGAAGAAATGGATGGATGTTTTGCATTTATCGGTGGTGGCGACCACCCTGCAAACCATCATGGAAAGTTTGATTTTGATGAAAAAGCATTGATCAGTGGTGTCCGTCTCATGCTGACATTTGTAATTGTATAAGATATAGTTCATGAAAATCAGTTGTAGATAGGAACAACATATGATATAATCAAAAACCAACAGAAACACGTATATTTAATAGAAGAAAAGGTAGGGAAATATGAATTTAGTATACCACAGTACAAGAAATAGTGAAGAAACAGCAACCGCCTCTGAAGCTATTTTAAAAGGATTAACAAGCGATGGAGGATTATTTGTACCAGACAGCATTCCAAAATTAAATGTATCGTTGGAAGATCTGACAAAGATGTCCTATCAGGAAATTGCTTATGCAGTCATGAAAGAATTCCTTACAGATTTTACAGAAGAAGAATTAAAGACATGCATTAATAATGCATATGACAGTAAATTCGATACAGAAGAGATCGCAGTGACAAAGAAAGTAGATGGAGCATATTATCTGGAATTATTCCATGGAGCAACCATTGCATTTAAAGATATGGCATTATCTATTTTGCCACATTTACTTGTAACATCAGCAAGAAAGAATAATGTAAAGAATGAGATCGTGATCTTAACAGCAACATCCGGAGACACAGGAAAAGCGGCTTTAGCAGGATTTGCAGATGTACCGGGAACAAAGATCATCGTATTCTATCCAAAGTCTGGAGTCAGCCCAATTCAGGAAAAACAGATGGTAACACAGAAGGGTGACAATACATACGTGATCGGAATCAAAGGAAACTTTGATGATGCTCAGACAGGTGTTAAGAAGATGTTCTCTAACAAAGAGTTAGCGAAAGTGATGAATGACAACGGATTCCAGTTCTCATCTGCAAACTCAATCAACATCGGACGTTTAGTGCCACAGGTTGTATATTATGTAAAGGCTTATGCTGATTTATTAAAACAGGGTGCATTAAAGGCCGGAGAACCTATGAATGTAGTCGTTCCAACAGGAAACTTTGGTAATATTTTAGCTTCTTATTATGCAAAACAGATGGGTATTCCAATCGGCAAATTTGTCTGCGCATCTAATAAGAACAAAGTATTATTTGATTTCTTTGAGACAGGAAAATACGATCGCAACAGAGAATTCTATGTTACAACATCTCCATCTATGGATATTCTGATCTCAAGTAACTTAGAGCGTATGATCTATAGAATCGCAGGAAATGATGCAAAACAGTGTGCTAAATTTATGGCAGCATTGACAAAAGACGGTGAATATGTGATCACAGATGCCATGAAAGCAGAATTATCTGAGTTCTTTGGAGCTTTCGGAAGTGAAGAAGAAACAGCAGTGAAGATTAAAGAAGTCTATGACAAAGAAGGATATGTGATGGATACACATACAGCAGTCGCAGCAGTTGCATATGACAAATATAAAGCAGCGACAGGAGATGACAAGACTCCAACAGTGATCGCTTCTACAGCAAGTCCATACAAATTCACAAGAAGTGTTATGGATGCGATCGATCCAGCATATGATGCAGAAGATGACTTTGAATTAGTTGATGAACTTAACAAAGTATCTAAGACAGCAATTCCAAAAGCGATCGAAGAGATCAGAACTGCACCAGTTCTTCATGATACGGTATGTGAGACAGCAGCAATGGAAGACGAAGTGAAGAAGATTCTTGGAATCTAATGAATCATAAAAAGCAACCATGGAAGAAATGGTGCTTTTTTTATGCGGAAATGTTATGATAAACCAAGATAGGGAATAAATGGAAGAGAATACAATATCAGATAATTCTAAAAAACATATCAACAAGATAAATCTAAGATGAGATCGATCAGATCTGACAAATCCATTCACGACATATGATGATGAATCCAAGGGAAGCTGACAATTGAATAAGACCATTTTCCGGCACAGTCCGGGAGGACATATTCCGCCATGATCTGCGGGCAATGAATTTTATGCCATGAACAATAGGATGGAGGTTTTTTTATGATACCACGAAGAGCACAGGGAGCGAACAAGGATATGATAATGAGACTTCTGCATGGTCATGGAGGTGAGTGCAGCCTGTCATAAGAATGAGGGGAGCCGGGAGGCTATGAGACATCTTGTCTGTTGGAGAATGAGGGAAATATAAAGATATGACAAGGAGGTGTTTAACTGTTAAAATAATCTTATAAAAAATTATAAATATGTGTTGGATTTTATGATTTTTATTGGTAGAATAAATTATAAATATTATATGGAGGATTTGCTTATGAGTAAATATTATTCTATCAATAAATTTTCAAAAATATTAGGTGTATCGGCTCAAACATTAAGGAATTGGGATAAAAAGGGTAAACTTCATCCACATCACACTTCCAGTAATGGATATAGATATTATTCGCATGAGCAATTAAATCAAGTTATGAATGTAAAACCTAATTTAGATAGAATTGTAATAGGTTATTGCAGAGTTTCAA
>ADJS01003820.1_pt1 | contig 23859 bp, 19 predicted proteins | sample 268128 | NCBI WGS metagenome assembly ADJS01 (sample SAMN00007486, study PRJNA43253) | human gut metagenome | isolation source: feces sample TS28 | reverse complement strand
ATACCGAGTTTGATCAGCCCGTTCGGCCTGTACCTGATGTGGATCTTCAGCGAGCAGGCCGTGCCCCAGGAGCTGCTGGAGGCGGCGCGCGTGGACGGCGCGTCCGAGTTCCGCACGTTCTGGCAGATCAGCCTCCCGTTGTTGGCTCCGGGCATCGTGACGACGGCCCTGTTCACGATCGTGGCGACGTGGAACAACTACTTCCTGCCGTTGATCATGCTCAAGGACGCGGACTGGTACCCGCTGACCATCGGCCTGAACCAGTGGAAGGACCAGGCGAGCACGGCCGGCGGCCAGGCGATCCAGAACCTGGTGATCACGGGCTCCCTGATCACGATCATCCCCTTGGTCATCGCGTTCTTGTGCCTGCAGAAGTACTGGCAGTCCGGCCTGGCCGCAGGCGCCGTCAAGGAGTGAGCGTACTTTGGCTCCCTTCTGGTGGAGGGAGCCGAGATAAAGGCATAACCACTAACAGAAGGAGGCACCTATGCAGATATTCGCATTGTTGAGAATTGTGCAGGTGCCTCCTTGTGTGTCTGTGCAACGTGAGGAATTTATTCCCGTAGACGCAGATTATCGATAAAATTCAATAAAGGAACTGAATCATCATGGAACGTAAAGAGTTCAAGTGGCCGCAGCCTCTTGCGGGCAACGAGCCCCGCATCTGGTACGGCGGCGACTACAACCCCGACCAGTGGCCGGAGGAAGTCTGGGACGAAGACATCGAGCTTATGCAGCAGGCCGGCGTCAACCTCGTCTCCGTAGCCATCTTCTCCTGGGCCAAGCTTGAGCCCGAAGAAGGCGTGTACGACTTCGATTGGCTCGATCGCGTCATCGACAAGCTCGGCAAGGCCGGCATCGCCGTCGATCTCGCCTCCGGCACCGCATCCCCGCCGATGTGGATGACCCAGGCCCACCCGGAGATCCTCTGGGTCGACTACCGCGGCGACGTCTGCCAGCCCGGTGCCCGCCAGCACTGGCGCGCCACCAGCCCGGTCTTCCTTGACTACGCGCTCAACCTGTGCCGCAAGATGGCCGAGCACTACAAGGACAACCCCTATGTGGTCTCTTGGCATGTGAGCAACGAGTACGGCTGCCACAACCGCTTCGACTATTCCGAAGACGCCGAGCGCGCCTTCCAGAAGTGGTGCGAGAAGAAGTACGGCACCATCGACGCTGTCAACGACGCCTGGGGCACCGCCTTCTGGGCGCAGCGCATGAACAATTTCTCCGAGATCATCCCGCCGCGCTTCATCGGCGATGGCAACTTCATGAATCCGGGCAAACTGCTTGACTGGAAGCGCTTCAGCTCCGACGCCCTGCTCGACTTTTACAAGGCCGAGCGCGACGCCCTGCTCGAGATCGCCCCCAAGCCGCAGACCACCAACTTCATGGTCTCCGCTGGCGGTGCCGGCATCGATTACGACAAGTGGGGTTACGACGTGGACTTCGTGTCCAACGATCACTACTTCACGCCTGGCGAAGCTCACTTCGACGAGCTGGCTTACTCGGCCTCCCTATGTGACGGCATCGCCCGCAAGAATCCGTGGTTCCTCATGGAGCACTCCAGCTCCGCCGTCAATTGGCGCCCGATCAACTATCGCGTCGAGCCCGGCGAATTGGTGCGCGACTCCCTGGCCCACTTGGCCATGGGCTCCGACGCCATCTGCTACTTCCAGTGGCGCCAGTCCAAGGCCGGTGCCGAGAAGTGGCACTCTTCGATGGTTCCTCACGCGGGCCCCGACTCCCAGATCTTCCGCGATGTGTGCGAGCTGGGTGCCGACCTCAACAAGCTTGCTGACGAGGGCCTGCTGAGCACCAAGCTGGTCAAGTCCAAGGTCGCCGTCGTCTTCGATTACGAGTCCCAGTGGGCTACGGAACACACCGCCACGCCTACTCAGGAGGTACGCCATTGGACCGAGCCGCTCGCGTGGTTCCGCGCGCTGGCGGACAACGGTCTGACCGCAGACGTGGTGCCGGTTCGCGGCCCTTGGGACGAGTACGAAGCCGTCGTGCTGCCGAGCCTGACCATCCTGTCCGAAGAGACCACGCGCCGCGTGCGCGAGTATGTGGCGAACGGCGGCAAGCTGTTCGTGACCTACTACACCGGTCTGGTGGACGACAAGGATCACGTCTGGCTGGGTGGCTACCCCGGTTCCATCCGTGACGTGGTGGGTGTGCGCGTTGAGGAATTCGCCCCGATGGGCAACGACTTCCCCGGTGCCATGGACCACCTTGACTTGGACAACGGAACCGTGGCGCACGATTTCGCCGACGTGATCACCTCCGTGGCCGATACCGCTCACGTGGTCGCCTCCTTCAAGGCAGATAAGTGGACCGGTTTCGACGGCGCTCCCGCCATCACCGTCAACGACTTCGGCGACGGCAAGGCCGCATACGTCGGTGCCCGTCTCGGCCGTGAGGGTTTGGCCAAGAGCCTGCCCGTGCTGCTGGAGGAACTCGGCATCGAGACTTCGGCTGAGGACGATCGCGGTGAAGTGCTGCGCGTCGAGCGTGCGGACGAAACTGGCGAGAACCACTTCGTGTTCCTGTTCAACCGCACCCACGATGTTGCGGTCGTGGACGTGGAAGGCGAACCGCTGGTCGCCTCGCTGGCCCAGGTCAACGAGTCCGAGCACACGGCCGCCATCCAGCCCAACGGCGTACTTGTCGTCAAGCTGTAAAACCGCGCATAGCGCCTAATTACCCAACGGCTCCCTTGCTGCTCATCGTAGCAGGGGAGTCGTTTTCGTATCTCCAGCAAAGTCGGGTAGGGTGGTCACCGTGCGAGGCAAAAACAGAGTGACGATGGCGGACGTGGCCCATGAGGCCGGTGTTTCGGTAGCCTCGGTGTCTAATTTTCTGAACAAACAGCCATATATGAGCGAGGCGATGGCCGCGCGTATTGCGGAAGCCATCGACAGGCTCGGATACAAAGTCAACTCGTCGGCCAGAAACCTGCGTTCCGGGCGTACCCGGTTGCTCAAGCTGGTTATTCCCGATCTGCGGCAGGTGTACTTCTCCGAACTCGCCGAGGATATTCTGGCCGAGGCCCGGCAACATGGCTACGGCGTCATCGTGGAATCCACCACTAACAATCGTGCCCGCGAGCTGGAAAGCATCGCATCGATGGGCACGCACAGCGCGGACGGGCTCATCTTAAGCCCTCTGATGATGACGGTTGACGATATCGCGGCTTTGGATGGCGATTACCCGCTTGTACTGTTGGGTGAACGTTTGTTCGGCGTCAACGCGCCGCACGTAGTGATTCGCAATCGCGAAGGGGCCGCCGCCGCGACTTATCACCTGCTTGATGCCGGTTGCCGCCGCATCGCCGTAGTCGGTGCCGTGCCCCACCCCGAGCACGATTTCTCGTCGGGCTCCATCCGCACCCACGGATATCGTGAGGCGCTGGCCGCGCGCGGCATCCCCTGTGATGACAGTCTGCTTATCGAAACCCAAGGCTGGGGGAGCGCCGACGGTTTGGTCGCGGTGGACACCATGCTGGAGAGTGGCCTGCAATTCGATGCCGTGTTCGCTTTGAATGACTTGCTGGCGTGGGGCGTGCTGCGTGAACTGCGCGAACGCGGCGTTGCCGTGCCGGATGATGTTCGCGTTATCGGCTTCGATGACGTGGAGGAATCGGCCTACATGGTGCCGTCTCTTTCCACCGTTAACCCCGGCAGGGAAGCCATCGCCCGACTGGCCGTCGAATCCATCATCCAACAGGTCGAATCCGGCAGCCGTGCCCCCGCCCAAACCATCGAGGCCCCCTATAGCCTCTCCCTGCGCGAGTCCTCGCCGGCGTTGGCCTGCGCCTGATGAATCCATGGTTCGAAATATCCGAAGTGAATGACAAGGCCCGTCAATCGTATGGTGATTGACGGGCCCTGGTCGTATTGGACTTGACTGTACTTGGTACGGGCGTGACTCTCCGTCTTTTAGCCGTGGAATTCCACGCTGATCCAGGAGATGGCGGGAAGCGTTGCCGTGCAGGTGCCGGTGGCGTTCATCGCAATGTCGAGCGGTTGCGGCGTGACGGCTTCGGGCGCTTCGGCGGTGTTGGTGCGGTACGGATCGTCCTCATGCAACAGTTGCGCCTTGCCGAGCGCGAGCGTGCCGAGACCGGGCAGGCCGGGCAGCCCGGAAAGGTCGATGGTGAGCGTGTGTGGGGTGTTGGCGTCGCGGTTGACGGCAAGCAGCAGACCGGTGCGGGCCTGTTCATCCCACGTGACTACCGCGTCGATGGCCGGCACGTCGCCGTATGCCTCGGTATGGATGGTGGGGGAGCTGATGGCCGGAGCGTAGGCCTGGCCGCGCGCGTGAAGGGCGGCTTCGGCGAACGGGTAGAACGTGGTCTGCCGCCATGCCGGGCCGTGTTCCTCGGCCATGATGGGGGCGATGACGTTGACCAGCTGGGCGCGCGAGGCGGAACGCACGCGATCGCAGTGCTTGAGCAGGGTGATCATCAGGGAACCTTCGACCACCGCGTCGGCCGCGGTGTAGATGTCTTCCAGCAAATGTGGAGACTTGGGCCATGGCTCGTGGTGCAAACCCTGCGCGGCCTCCGCCTTCCACTGGTCTTCCTGCTCGTTCCACTTGTCCGAATACCATACGCCCCATTCGTCGAAGGACAGGGCGATGTCTTTGGTGCCGTTATTGGCTTCGCGCGCCTGATCGGCCGCGTCCGAGACGGTGGCGATGAACTTGGTCATGTCTTCGGAAGAGGCCAGGAAGTCCTGCATGGAGGCGGCGGCCCGGGTTTTATGGCCGCGGTCGAAGTAGTAGGCATGGCAGGAGACGAAGTCGAGATTCTCGTAAGCCTTGGTGAGCACGGTCTTCTCCCACGTGCCGAAGGTCGGCATATAGGCACCCGAGGAACCGCAGGCCACGAGTTCGAGACCGGACTCGGCGAGCTTCATGGCGTGGGCCACCTTGTCCACCGCGCTGGCATATTCTTCCGGGCTCATGTGGCCCACCTGCCACGGGCCGTCCATTTCGTTGCCGATGCACCACATCTTGATATCCATCGGCTCCTCGATGCCGTTGGCCACGCGCTGATCCGCCCAAGCGGTGCCGGGCGCGCCGTTGACATACTCGAGCTCGTCGAGCGCGGCCTTCAGACCCCGGGTGCCCATGTTGACGGCAAGCATGATTTCGGTGCCGGCTTTCTGGCTCCAGCGGTAGAAGTCGTCGATGCCCATTTCATTGGTTTCGGTGCAATGCCAGGCCAGGTCGCGGCGTACGGGGCGATTCTCGCGTGGGCCGATGCCGTCTTCCCAGTTGTAGTTGGATACGAAATTGCCGCCGGGGTAGCGTACGCAGGTGACGCCCAGTTCCTTGACCAGATCAAGCACGTCTTGGCGGAAGCCGTTTTCGTCGGCGGTGGGATGGCTGGGCTCGTAGATGCCGCCGTAGACGCAACGGCCCAGATGTTCTACGAATGAGCCGAACAGACGCGGGGGAACGTCGGCTACCGGAGTGGCGTCGGCGTTGAGGGCGATGCTGGCGTCCGGCGTGGTTGCGTTGCCAGTTGTGGAGACGTTACTGGCCGTGGTGCCGGCGGCGGTCGGCGCCGGGCTGCTTTCCTGCTTGTCGGGATGGGCGGTTTCGGCGGAATACTGGCTGTTGTGAGTGGTCATGAGCGGGATGCATCTCCTTCGGTTTGCGGTTAGTCACCATGGTGCGACGTGTCGTGTTTGCGTAAACATAAAACATGTGGTATCGTTTCTTAAAACGATACAATACTTGGAACAAAACGCCAAGTCCCGTCGTTTCCCATAACAAGGAAGGAAAGAACGATGAAGTTCGGCAAGAAGACGATTGCCCTGATTGGTGCTGTGGCCATGCTCTCCTCTGTAGCTGCCTGCGGTTCCACCTCTGCCGGGGATAGCGGAAGCACCGGCTCCTCTGATAAGAAGATCGAGCTGACCGTGTGGTCCTGGGATTCCACACTGCCTCGTACGGTCAAGGGATTCGAGGCCAAGAACCCGAACATTAAGGTGAAGGTGACCAATGCCGGCACCAACAAGGACGAGTACAACGCACTGTCCAACGCCATCGAGGCCGGCTCCGGTGCTCCGGACATCGCCCAGATCGAATACTACGCACTGCCCGAATACGTGATTCGCGGCCACCTCGAGAACCTTTCCGATCTCGGTGCCTCCGATTTCAAGGACTTCTACACCCCGGGCACGTGGTCCTCGGTGAACATCAATGACGGCGTCTACGCCCTGCCGATGGATTCCGGCCCGATGGCCTGGTTCTACAACAAGGGCGTCTTCGACAAGGCCGGCGTCGATCCGACCCAGGTGCGCACGTGGGACGACTTCTACGAGGCCGCCAAGAAGATTCGCGCCGTGGACTCCTACATCACCTCCGATTCCGGTGACGCCGGCTTCTTCGACTCCATGACCTGGCTGGCCGGCGCGACCCCGTTCGAGACCTCCAAGGACGGCGGGACCGTGACCATCAACCTGACCGGTGACAAGAACGTCAAGACCTTCACCGACTTCTGGCAGAAGATGATCGACGAAGATCTCATCGACACCAAGACCGTCGGCTGGACCGACGATTGGAACAAGGGTCTGGATGACGGCTCCATCGCATCCCTGCTGACCGGCGCTTGGATGCCGTACAACCTGCTTTCCGGCGCTCCGAACGGTGACGGCAAGTGGCGCATCGCCCAGATGCCGACCGCAGACGGCTCCGAGACCAACTCCGAGAACGGTGGTTCCTCGCTGGCCATCGTGAAGTCCGACGACAAGGCCAAGGTCGCCGCCGCCTACAAGTTCATGGAATACGCCTGCCACGACGCCGAGGGCATTAAGACCCGTGTTGACGGCGGTGCCTTCCCGGCCGACAACGACACCCTCAAGTCCAACGACTTCCTCAATATGACCTCCCTGACCGACTCCGACGGCAAGGCCCACGAGTACTTCGGCGGTCAGAAGTTCAACGAGGAGCTGGCCAAGGCCGCAGCCAATGTGTCCACCGGCTACAAGTTCCTGCCCTTCGAGGTCTACGCTCGCGGCAAGTTCGGCGACTACGCCGGCGATGCCTACACCGGCAAGACCACGCTCTCCGATGCCGTGGCTTCCTGGCAGAAGGACCTGCAGGATTACGCCAAGCAGCAGGGCTACCAGGTGAAGTAACGGCAATCACAGCAGACTTCCTCCTGTGGTTTCTGTAGCGGGAGGTTGCGATAACAGGATCGGGCACTCTTCGGAGCGCCCGATTTTCTTATGCCATGGGAGCAGTGGCGCGCGGATTGCGATACCAAGATGGCGTGTTGCCGAAGAATGTGTATAATAAAAGATGTTATCGCAACCATAGCTACAAAGTGGCGAAACAAAGCCGTTTTGTGACTACTGAACCATAGAGTGATGGTTCACGATAGCATGACGACGAGGAGAGTTGCCATGCTGTTGTGGTGACAATCACTGCAGACCGCCGAAAGGCGATCCAAGGAAGGAGAACAGAACGATGAAGTTCACCGTTGCTAAGAAGGCCATTGCACTTACCGGTGCGGTTGCCATGCTGGGTTCCGTTGCCGCCTGCGGTTCCGACACCGCCAGTGGCAAGCCGGCTCAAGATAAGGACGTTACCGAAATCACCGTGTGGGCTTGGGAGCCCACGCTGACCCAGGTTGCCAAGGACTTCACCAAGAAGACCGGCATCAAGGTCGATCTCAAGAACGTCGGCACCAACACCAAGGAATACACCCAGCTTGATAACGCCATCGAGGCTGGCTCCGGTGCTCCGGACGTCGCTCAGGTTGAGTACTACGCCATCCCGCAGTACGCCATCAAGGGCAACCTGCTGGACATCACCGACAAGACCTCCGGCTACTCCGACTTCTACACCCCTGGCCCGTGGGCTTCCGTGCAGTTCGCCGGCAAGGTCTACGGCCTGCCGATGGATTCCGGCCCAATGGCCTTCTTCTACAACAAGGAGGTCTTCGACAAGGCCGGTGTTGACGCCGAGCAGATCAAGACCTGGGATCAGTACTACGACGCCGCCAAGAAGATTCACGCTCTGGGCGACAACTACTACATCACCTCCGACACCGGTGACGCCGGCTTCTTCGACTCCATGACCTGGCTGGCCGGTGCAAAGCCGTTCCAGACCTCTTCCGATGGTTCCGAAGTCACCGTCAACCTGACCGAGGACAAGGGCGTCAAGACCTTCACCGACTTCTGGCAGAAGCTGCTGGACGAGGGCCTGCTCGACACCAAGACCGCTGGCTGGTCTGAGGACTGGTTCAAGGGCATGGTCGACGGCACCATCGCCTCCCTGTTCACTGGCGCTTGGATGCCTGCCAACCTGGCCAACTCCGCTGCTGACGGCGCTGGCAAGTGGCGTGTGACCCAGATGCCGACCGCTGACGGCTCCACCACCAACTCCGAGAACGGTGGTTCTTCGCTGGCTGTGCTCGCCTCCACCAAGAAGGCTGACGCTGCTTACCAGTTCATCGAGTACGCCAACCACGGCGACGGCGTGGCCACCCGTGTGGCCGGCGGTGCATTCCCGGCTGACAAGGCCTCCATGGAGTCCGACTCCTTCAAGAACACCACCACTGTGAAGAACGCCGATGGCGAGGACGTTGACTACTTCGGTGGTCAGAAGTACAACGAGGTTCTGGCTCAGGCTGCTGAGAACGTGTCCTCCGACTACCAGTTCCTGCCCTACGAGGTCAAGGCCCGCACCATCTTCGGCGACTACCTTGGCAAGTCCTACACCGGCGACCAGAAGCTGACTGACGGTATCGCCGCTTGGCAGAAGGCACTGCAGGATTACGGCAAGGATCAGGGCTTCACCGTGAAGTAAGCCTTGAACCCTCGCTGAGACTGCCTAGCTAATCTCACCTGATACACAAAGCCCCGTGACGAATCCCGTCACGGGGCTTTTACCGTTTTAAGCCCCGCCTAGTACACTCGTCACCATGCGAGTGATCGGACAGCGAATCAAAAGAATGGCAACCATAGCAGTGACTGCCATCCTTTCCGTATCCCTGGCCTCGTGCGGGCAGGCCACGGACGACAACCGTACGGAGATCAGCGTATGGAGCTGGGAACCGAGCATGGGGGAGGTCATCCGCCGTTTCGAAAAAGCCAATCCGGACATCCGCGTGAAATGGACCAATATCTCCGGCTACGGCAATCTTAATACCGCCATTCAAGACGGTTACGGCACGCCGGACGTGGCTCAAATCGAATACTATGCACTGTTGCAGTACGCGGTCTCCGGCCAATTGCTTGATCTGACCGACAAAATCGGCTCGGATTATTCCAACTTCTTTACCCTCGGCACATGGTCGTCCGTGCAGCTCGCCGGCCGTACCTATGGACTGCCCATGGATTCGGGCCCGATGGGCTTCTTCTACAACGAAGACGTGTTCCGCCAAGCCGGCGTGGACGCCACCAAGATCAAGACTTGGGATGACTATTACGAGGCCGCCGAAAAGCTCAAGGAGATCGGCGCGTATATCGTCGCCGACTCGGGCGACGGCAGTTTCTATGACGCGATGGTCTGGCTCGCCGGTGGTCAGCCGTTCCACACGTCGGCCGACGGCAAAACCGTGACCATCGATTTGGATGAGGATGCCGGCACCCAACGGTTCACCGAATTCTGGCAGAAAATGATCGATGAGGGGCTTGTTGACACCACCTCCGCCACATGGTCGGATCGGTGGAAAAGCAGAGTGGGCACCGGCACCATCGCCTCCGTGTTCTCCGGAGCCTGGATGCCGTCGCTGCTGCTGTCCAATGTGCCGGGCGCGGCCGGTCTGTGGCGCGTGGCTCCCATGCCCACCTATGATGGCCAGCCCACCAACGCCGAAAGCGGCGGGTCGGCACTGACCGTACTGCAATTGACCCGTAAGCCGGATGCGGCTTATCGTTTCGTGGACTTTGTGGCGCATGACGCCCAAGGCATTAGCGCGCGTGTGGATGGCGGTGCCTTCCCGGCCGATTACGCCACCCTGAATTCCGCTGATTTTCTTGGATAAAACCACGATTACCAATGACCGGGGCATTGAAATCCCGTATTTCGGCGGGCAGAAGTTCAACCGTGTACTGTCGGAGGCCGCCGAGGATGTGTCGGTCGGATACCAGTATCTGCCATTCGAAGTGTATGCGCGCAGTGACTTCAAATCGACGGTGGGCCAGGCATACGAGTGGTCCGGCAGTTTCCACGCCTATCAGCAGCGACAGGAAGCCATTGAGATGGGCATGAAGGACGAGGAAGGCAACCCGCTCGAACCGTTGGAGAAGCCCGGCAAGAAAGTCAGTCTCTCCGACGGCCTGGCCCAATGGCAGAAAGACCTCCGAGAATACGGCTTCAATCAGGGCTTTACGATTAAGTAGGGATTCGGGGTTGGGTCGGAATCGACCGCGCTATACGCGGCCGATTCCTGCATACTACGTCACTTCACATTGCGCGAGTAGATGTGCGCCATGCCCTTGAAAATCAAATCCGGGTCATACACGTCAATCAGCTCGGTGTCATTCTCAAACACTCGACCGAGGCCACCGGTGGTGATCACCTTGAAATCCTCGCCTCCGAGCTCTTTGCGGAACTGACGAATCGTGCGCTCCACACCGCCCAAGAACGTGTAATACAAACCGGCCTGCATGCAGGTCTTGGTGTTGGTGCCCAGAATCGTATCTGGTCGCGTAATTTCCACTTCCGGCAGCTGGGCCGTATCTCCCCACAGAGCGGCCGCACCGGCACGGATGCCGGTGGTGATGACGCCGGAATCGACCACGCCCTTGTCGCTCACGTGTGTGAACGTGGTGGCGGTGCCGAAATCAGCCACCAGCACTGGGCCGCCATACTCGTAATAGGCACCGGCGCAGTCGGCCAGAATATCCGCACCCAGCGATTTCGGATCGTCAACGCGCACGTTCATACCGGTCTTGATGCCCGGTCCCACCACCATCGGATCAATGTCGAGGAATTTGACGATGGACGAACGGAAGGAGTGCATCACTTTCGGCACCACCGAACAGATGATCACATCGTCCACATCGGATGGCTGAAAACCGCTCATTCTCAGGAATTCAGTCAGAAACAGCCCATACTCATCAGACGTATGGTTGGCTTTGGTGGTGATGCGGTAGGTGCCGGCGATGGTATCGCCATCCAAAAAGCCCAGCACGATGTTCGTATTGCCGATATCAACGGCGACCAGCATGATAACCCTCCAGATTCAAGATGGATTTCATGCGCAATTCTACAGTCCCATGGCTATGATGGCCTGCGGTGGTCGACCCAGCGTGGCGGCCAACCGTAGAACACAACATATACAGAGGAAGAACCATGTCTCAAGACAATGGTGCGCACATCGAAGACGGCGCAACCACAGATGCGAGCCTTGCCTCGCGTGCAAAGAATCCGAAAAAAAACGGCCCGAAGTGGTGGCTGATCTCACTGATTGCCGTCATCGTGGCAGTGGCGGTCGTCATCGGCGTCACGCTCGCTTTCGGCGGTAAGAAAGATGACAAGTCGGCCTCGTCCAGCAACCAATATGCCGACACCGTGACCATCGGCCTCAAACTGGCCCCCACCAATCTGGACATCCGCAACACCGCCGGCTCCGCGCTTGACCAGATCCTGATTGGCAACGTATACGAAGGCATCGTGGCACGTGACTCCAAGAACCAGGTCGCTCCCGCCATCGCCTCCAGCTGGGAGACGTCCAAGGACGGCCTGACCTACACCTTCCACCTCAATAAGAACATGACCTTCTCCAATGGCGACAAACTTGACGCCGAGGACGTGGCCTGGTCCATCAACGAGCTGATCGCTAAGGGCTACCACGACGCCGACGCGCTCGCCGCCGTCAGCAAGGTGGAGGCCAAGGACGCCGACATCGCGGTGATCACGCTCAAGACGCCGAACTCCAACCTGTTGTGGACCCTGACCGGTCGCGCAGGGCTCGTGTTCGACAAGGATGCCAAGTATGACCTGAAGACGCAGGCCGTCGGCTCCGGCCCCTACACCGTTGCCAAGTTCGTGGAAAACAGCTCGATCACGCTGAAAGCCAATGAGAAGTACTGGGGCAAGAACAGGGCCAAGACGCCCACTGTGGTCGTCAAGTATCTGGCCGACGACAACGCCGCGGTCAATGCGCTGAAGTCCGGTGACGTGCAGGTGCTCGCCCCGATTACCGAGAACCTCGCCGAACCGTTCAAGTCCGATTCCGCCAAGTACACGGTCAAAGCCGGCAACGGCACCGACAAGTTCGTGCTCGGCTTCAACAACGCTTCCGGTTCCAAACTGGCTGACAAGCGCATTCGTCAGGCCATCCGTTACGCCATCAACCACAAGGAGCTCATCGCCTCTCGCGGCGGTGCGGACAAGGCGCTCGGCGGCCCGATCCCGTCTCTCGACCCCGGCTACGAGGATCTGACGAATCTGTACCCGTATGATCAGAACAAGGCCAAGTCGCTCATGGCTGAAGCCGGCTATTCCACCGACAAGCCGCTTCAACTTACGCTGACCTACGCCAACATCTACGGCACCGAGCTCGGAGACCAGCTGCGCTCCCAGCTCAAGCCCCTCGGCATCGACCTGAAGGTGAATGTGGTGGAGTTCTCCACGTGGCTGCAGGATGTGTACACCAACCACACCTTCGATATTTCGCTGGTGGACCACAACGAAAGCCACGACTTCGCATCGTGGACCGATCCGACATACTATTTCGGTTACGACAACAAGAATGTGACCAAGCTGTACAACGAGGGTGTTGCCGCCACCTCCGACAAGGAGCGCGATGCCAAGTTCGCCGCGGCCGCCAAGCTTGTCTCCGAGGATGCGCCGGCCGACTGGCTGTTCAACTACCGCATCACCACCGCCACGGCCAAGGGCGTTGAAGGATTCCCCTTCGACCTCAACCAGACCGTTCTGCCCCTCTACAACGTGACCTACACGAAGTAGTTCGTTACAGCAATGAGCTCCCTCAGTGAGGGGGCTCATTGTTAATCCAAGTAAAGTAGGCATTATGCGATTCGTGTTGAAACGGCTGGCGTTATTCGTGGTGGCGTTGTTCGGCCTGTCCGTGGTGGTTTTCGCAGCATTGCGCATTCTGCCTGGCGATGTGGCCTCCGTGATGGCCGGCGTCAACTCGCCGCCTGAGCGTGTGACCCAGCTACGCGAACAACTCGGTCTGAATCGGCCATTGATTGCACAATACTTCGATTGGATGAGTGCGCTGGCCCGTGGTGACTTCGGCACTTCAATCCTGACTGGTCGCTCCGTAACCTCCTTGGTAGGCGCACGTGCGTCCATCACCTTTCCCCTGATTATTCTTGGCCTGCTCATCGCCTTGGCCATCGGCTTGCCGCTGGGCTGTGCGGCGGTACTGGCCCGCAGTGCAACGGTGCGTGCGGTGTTTCATGTACTGGCTATTGTCGGCGGTGCCGTACCTGCGTTGTGGGGCGGTCTGCTGCTGATTCTGTTGTTCGGGCGCGGCGTAGGATTGCTTGACGTGTTTCCCTCGCAAGGGTTCCCGCTGGATGGCTGGGGCGCACCCGGTTCGGCGATATCAGCGTTGGTATTGCCGGCTGTATCGGTCGGCATCATCGTGGGAGCATCGCTTATGCGATACACGCGCGCGGTCTTAGGGGATTTAGCCAGTTCCGGCTACATCGATATGGCACGCTCGTGTGGCATGACGCGCACTCAGGCGGTGTTGCGTGTGGGATTGCGGTTGGCAACCCCGCAGCTGGTGTCTGTTATCGGGCTGACCTTCGCTTCGATGGTCACTGGCGTGATGGTCATCGAAAACCTGTTTGCGTTACCGGGCATCGGCAACGGTCTTGTGACCGACGTGGGCAACCGCGACCTGATTGCCGTGCAAAGCGAGCTGTTCCTGCTGACCGCGTTCTTTTTGACTGTCGGCCTCGTGGTCGATTTGCTCCACCGCGTGCTCGACCCGCGTCTGAAAACCGCTACCGCCATTACGGAGGTGACCGCATGAGCAATGTTCGTCGTGCGACGACTGGTGGTCGACGGGCTGCCTTCGTCATCGTCCTGCACTCCATGTGGCGTCGTGCCGAGGGCAAATTCGCACTTATCGTGCTCGCTCTGTGGTTGCTCATTGCCATCGTTTCCCTGTTCTGGACCCCGCAATCGCTGTGGGCCACTGATGGCTACCATGTATGGGCCAAGCCGTCCGCCGAGCACTGGCTCGGCACTGACGGCACCGGCGCGGACGTGTTCAGCTGGCTGCTGGCCGGCTCACATACCAATCTTGTGATCGTGCTGCTGACCGTAGTGGCATCTATGGCTTGGGGGCTGCTGCTCATCGCGGCCATGGTGGCACGCAATGCGGCGCTCGCCAGTTCTTCGGTAGTGGTAGTTGATGCGTTGATTTCCGTTCCCACCGTGTTGATTGCGTTGATTCTGGCTGTGCCGTTGGGAGCGTCAATCGCGGTGATTGTGATCGCCTGCGGCTTCGGATATGGGTTGAATCTGGCTCGTGTGGCTCGCCCCGCAGCGTTGCTGGCGGCCCGCTCGTCGTATGTGGAATCGGCCTTGGCCAATGGTGCCAGCGGGTGGCGTGTGCTCATAAGCCATGTTATGCCGAATATTCTGCCGGTATTGGCTGTGCAACTGTCATTGTCGGCGGGCACGGCGGTGTTGGCTGAGTCGGGGCTCACTTATCTCGGTATCGGTGTGCCGTCCGGTGTGCCGAGCTGGGGGCATTCTCTGGCCACTTCGGTCAAACTCATCAACGTGTTCCCATTAACCGTGGTGTGGCCCGGCCTGATCGTCACGGTTGTGGTTGTGGCACTGAATATTTTTGGTGATGTGCTGCGCGATGCCATCGATCCGGTCACCAACCCCGCATTACGTGAAATAGGAGGCGAACGATGAGCGTCGATGTTCGCGGGCTGAAAATCACGATTGGCGGCAAACCAATCGTCTCTGATGCGGATATGACCATTGCCGACGGTGAACGAGTCGGCTTGATCGGTTCTTCAGGCTCCGGAAAATCTATGATTGCCAAGGCGATGCTGGGGTTGCTGCCCCTGACCGCTGTGACTAATGGGTCGATTGATATGGGCGGCACGGAAATTATCGGAGCTTCCGAACGTGCGCTTGCCGACCTGCGCGGCCGGTATGTGGGTGCGGTGTTCCAGAATCCGGCTGCCTCCTGAACCCGGTGATGACCGTGGCGCAGCAGATCGCCTTGCCATTGCGGTTGCACTATGATCTGACCAAGGCCGAACGAGCCGACCGAGTGAATGCCTTGTTGAGCAAGGTCGGGCTGGATCTCGATATGGCCGGCAAATACCCGCACGAACTGTCCGGCGGCCAACAGCAGCGCGTGGGCATCGCCACGGCGCTGATCACCTCACCGCGATTCATCATCGCGGACGAACCCACCACCGCACTCGACTCCATCACGCAACGCCAGATCGTGGACCTGCTGACCTCGCTGGTGGACGACGCCGGCCGCCTCCATGCTGTTCATCACCCACGATTTCTCCGTACTCGCGCGTGCCACCACCCGCTGCTACGTGCTGGACGCCGGCCGCATCGTCGAATCCGGACCCACCGCCGACCTGCTCGCCGCGCCGACCACACCACAAGCCCAGCGCCTGGTCGCCGCCGCCCAAACCCTCACCCTCCACACCCCCAAGGAGGATTCGCATGAGTAACAGCAGTGTGCCGCTCCTCTCCGCCCACTCCATCACCAAATCCTTCGGCCCGCGCACCGCACGCCACCAAGTCCTCTTCGACGTCTCCGCCGACGTCCACGCCGGCGAATGTCTGGCCGTGATCGGCGGCTCCGGATCCGGCAAATCCACGCTGACCCGCATTATGCTGGGCTTGGAATCCGCGGACTCCGGCAGCGTGGAATACGAGAGCCAATCCATTGTCGGCGGCCGAAAATCGCCGGGATTCGCGGCCCTGCGCCACGAATCGGGACTGGTGTTCCAGGACCCGTTCTCCTCGCTCGACCCACGTTGGCGAGTCGCCAAATCGGTGGCTGAACCGCTGAGTCTGCAACGGCGTGACCTGAACAACACCGATATCGACGAGCGTGTCCGCGGCTCTGACCATGGCGGGCCTTGAACCGGCGGACTTCCTGAACCGGTACCCAATCGACCTGTCCGGCGGCCAGGCGCAGCGCGTGGTCATCGCCCGCGCCATCATCAACGAGCCCAAAGTGATCCTCGCCGATGAGCCGATGAGCGCCATCGACGTGGCCGCGCGCATTCAGATCCTCGACACCTTCGCCGCCATCCGCGCGGCCCGGCCGAGCACCGCCATCATCATGGTCTCCCACGATCTCGGCGTGGTGCAGCACATCGCCGACCGCATCCTCGTGCTTCACGACGGGCGCGTCGAAGAGACGGGTCCCACCGCCGAAGTGCTCGGCAACCCCCAATCCGATTACACCCGTCAGCTCATCGAGGCAGCCTCGTTATAGACCTTTTTGGCTCCCCTCTCTGAGGGGAGCTGTCGAATGCAGTGAGGCTGAGGGGAGTTACGGGTGCCGTCGTACTCCCCTCAGTCCGCTTCGCGGCCGGCTCCCCTCCCTGAGGGGAGCCGGCCGCCGGCGACACGCGCTTGTCGCGGGTTGTGCTATGGTGTGAGACATGCAGATTATCTCATGTTGTTGTCGCTAACCGACGCCCCTGGGCGAGCGGTCAGTGACGCATAACTTGAGATAGAGCATTCGAATCGCGGCGAATCTGCCGCATACTTTTCATGTATCCGATGGCACGAGCGTAACCGTGTAACGCGCGAGTCGTGGTTAACATGAAAAACCGATTCACTTTTCGGATTCACCGTACAGTGAGCGGGAATACTCGATTTTCAAACCAAAGCCACAGTCCATTCGTCTGGGAACGTCGGTTCACGAACGCAACGCAGCAAAACCCCCACAACCCCAGCAACGAAGGACTTCACATGACCATCCACAACAGCCTCGCAGAACTCATCGGCAACACCCCGCTCGTCAAGCTCAACCACATTCCGCAGGCGGCCGGCGTCAAAGCCACCATCGCCGTCAAAGTCGAATACTTCAACCCCGGTGGATCTTCCAAGGACCGCATTGCCGAACGCATCATCGACGCCGCCGAACAGTCCGGCCAACTGAAGCCCGGCGGCGTGATCGTCGAACCCACCTCCGGCAACACCGGCGTCGGCCTGGCCCTGGTCGCCCAGCAGCGCGGCTACCGCACGATTTTCACCCTGCCGGACAAGGTCTCCGAATCCAAGCGCGCGGTGCTGCGCGCCTACGGTGCCGAAGTCATCGTCACGCCAACCGACGCCGGCCCGGACGACCCGCGCTCCTACTATCAGGTCGCCGAACGACTGGCCAATACGATTCCCGGCGGCTTCCGCCCGAACCAGTACGACAATCCGAACGGCCCGCTGAGCCACTACTACACCACCGGACCTGAGATCTGGGAGGCCACGGACCACAAGGTCACGCACTTCGTGGCCGGCATCGGCACCGGCGGCACCATCTCCGGCACCGGCAAGTACCTCAAGGAAGCCTCCAACGGCGCGGTCAAGGTCATCGGCTCCGACCCGGAAGGCTCCATCTACTCCGCTTCCTCACGCGACGAAGTCCACCAGTACGATATCGAGGGCGTAGGGGAGGACTTCTATCCCAAGGCCTTCGACCGGAACATCACCGACGACATCGTGCGCGTGTCCGACGCCGAAGCCTTTGAAATGACCCGCCGTCTGGCCGGCGAGGAGGCGCTGCTGGTCGGCGGCTCGTCCGGCATGGCTGTGGCCAGCGCCATCAAGTACGCGCTTGCCAATGATTTGGACGAGAACCAGATCGTGGTGGTGCTCGCCCCTGATTCCGGCCGCAGCTACTTGGAGAAGATCTTCAACGACGACTGGATGCGTGCCAACGGCTACGGCGACATCGTGGAGCGCACCAGCAAGCCCTCCCTCGCCGAGCAGTACCTTAACGGAGCTCCCTCTGATGAGGGAGCTGGGGACGGACTCCATAACTAGCTATCAAAAGAATCAATACCAACATCCGCACTAACCAACCGCACCTGTTCTACCTTCGAATACGGAACGATCCCGAAAGGAACCCAATATCATGTCCGCTGAATACAACGCCAAGTTCGCCAACACCGACATCGCCACTCGCGCCATCCACGCCGGCCAGGAGCCCGACCCGACCACCGGTGCGGTCGTCACGCCGATCTTCGCCACCTCCACTTTCAAGCAGGATGGCGTGTTGGGCCTCAGGGGAGGCCACGACTACTCCCGCTCCATCAACCCCACTCGCACCAGCTTCGACGAGCAGCTCGCCGCCGTGGAAGGCGGCAAGTACGCGCTGAGCTTCTCCTCGGGCTTGGCCGCCATCGACGTGCTGCTGCGCTCCACCATCAAGCCCGGCGACAACATCCTGCTCGGCAACGATGTGTACGGCGGCACCTACCGCCTGCTCTCCAAGGTGTTCGTGCCGTGGGGTGTGGGCCTCGACGTGGTGAACATCACCGATCTGAAAGCCGTGGAAACCGCATTGGCCTCCAAGCACTACCAGTATGTGTGGGTCGAGACCCCGTCCAACCCGCTGCTCAACATCACCGACATCGCGGCCACCACCGAAGTCGCCCACAAGTACGGCACCAAGGTCGCTGTCGACAACACCTTCGCCTCGCCCGCCCTTCAGCACCCGCTGGCCGATGGCGCCGATGTGGTGGTCTACTCCACCACCAAGTACATCGGCGGCCACTCCGACGTGGTCGGCGGTGCCGTGGTGGTCAACGATGAGGAGACCCGCGAGAAGGTCGCCTTCCTGCAGAACGCCGCCGGCGCAGTGCCCTCCCCGTTCGACTCCTGGCTGGACATCCGCGGCCTGAAGACCCTGGATCTGCGCGTCAAGCGCCACAGTGCCAACGCCCTGAAGGTGGCCGAATGGCTCGAATCCCAGCCCTCTGATGTGATTGAGCGCGTCTGGTACCCGGGCCTCGAGTCCCACCCGGGTCATGAAATCGCCGCCCGCCAGATGCACGGCGGCTTCGGCGGCATCGTCTCCGTGCAGCTCGCGGCCGGCGCCGAGGCGGCCAAGCACTTCGTGGACCACACGCAGATCTTCACACTGGCCGAATCGCTCGGCGGTGTGGAAAGCCTCATCGAGGTGCCCGCCGCCATGACCCACGCCTCCGTGGCCGGCACCACCCTGCAGGTGCCCGCCAACCTGGTGCGCATTTCGGTCGGTATCGAGAACGCCGACGACCTTATCGCCGATCTCAAGCAGGCGTTGGATCGTATCTGACCGTACTGACGGTACTGGTGGCACCGTATTGACGGTGCCACCACGCTTATCGGCGGACTCGCTATCGATTGGTACCTACAAAAAATCCCCGGCCCACAAGGGTCGGGGATTTTCCGTTATCGATTAAACATATTGAATCAGCTGGCGTTGCCGCCCTGCCATCCAGTGGCATCCGCACCAGCCGGGCGCAACGTCTGACCGGAAGTCGGTGTGGTGCCATCAACGACCACACGAGTGCCGATGGTGGCAAAGTCGTACATCCACTTGGCATCGGCCACCTGCATGTTGATGCAGCCGTGCGAGCCTGGGATACCCTGCTGCACATAGATGGGGTGCTCGCCCCACATGTATGCAGGAACACCGTGCAGAGCCTCGCCGCCGTTATAGTAGGAAACCCACGGCGTGCCTGGCTGGTTGTAGCCTTCGCCAACCATGGTCTGCGATTCGTACTTGAGATACACGTAGAACGTGCCGGTATCGGACAGCATGGAACCATCGGCGGTGGGCTTGCCAGAAGCGATGTTGAACTTCTTGACCACCGTGGTGCCCTGATATGCAGTGGCAGTCTGGTTCGTCAGATCAACATGAACCCACTTATCGCCATTTGCCGTATCGAAGTTATGAGGCACCTCGACCTGCTTGACATCATACGGGCTGTCTTTCACAGCCACAGTGGAATCAGTGGACTGGTTCTGCTCGATGGCGGTAGCCAGACGTTCGGGGGCGTCCCCGGCGCCAGTCACTTCAATACCATCCACGCCGAGTGTCTTATCGGCACCAATTTCCACGCCGCCTTCGTCTTTCGGCGTGATGTAGACCTCGCGTGTCACCTTGGGAACAGTCAGTTCTTTGGTTACGCTGTCACTGGTGACGTACTTGGTGATGGCATCGCGGTCGACTACCAGACTCATGGTGCCTTCCGCCTTATTCACCGTGGGCTTGAGGAATGAGGCAATGGTATCGGCCGGGATGGTGACGCTCTTGTTCACGCCGTTGTCTACGGTCAGTTTGAGGCCAAGCCTGGCATTGGCGTCAAACTGTGTTTGCTGTGCGCTCGCGTCATCAATCGGATTCTTTGCGGTCTGTAGCTTGACCGGCACCGTCGCATTTTCGCCCGGGGTCGCGACGGCCTCCTTGACTGCAGCATTGACAACATTGGTATCCGGGCCCTTGCCGTCCTGACCCGCGGTGTAGTCGAACTGTTTGGTGCTCTTGTTGTAGACAACGGTGGCAATCTGCGCTCGGTCGGCCTCATCGACCAGGCCGGCGGTGACGAATTGTTCGGCAGTCTCTTTGTCCGTGGTGGCGGTCAGAGCGATATGCGGCTGATCGAAAATATTGAGCTTGGCCACGTCGCCGGTCTTCGCGTTCAACAGCGCATCCACGGTTTTATCCGTGTCGACGGTGACGCCAAGGTCCTTCAGCGAGGCTTTGACGCTGTTGCCTTCGGCGGTGAACGTCACCGTGGTGTTATTCAGCCGCTGCTTCACAGTATTCGCAAGTTCTTCGCGGGTCTGGCCCATGACAGAGACATTGCCCAAATGAACACCGGGCGCAGCCTTGTCTTGGAAGTACCAACGTCCGACGAAGAAATAGGCTATTAATGCGGCAAGCAACACTGCAAATATGGTTATGATGGCAATCCGTGCGGCCTTGCCATGTGATTTAGCGGTGGTAGATGCCATAACATGTTCACCCACATAGGCTGTATTATCGGCATGGTTATTGGTGCCATTGTCACTTTGCTGTGGCGTGGCGGTACCTGAATCCGCGGCTGCGAACAGCCCATCGGCGGCCACAGGCTGCAGCACCGCCGTCTCCTGATCGTCAGGAGAGGAGAAGGAAAATGTATCGTTGGCCATCAAAATGCCCCGTCTTAGTTCTCTCAAAGCGGCATATCGTGCGATATGCCGGGAATAACGTTCCTTGACGCATAATAATACGGAAGGGCTACGTACATCGTTGCGAGGTATTCCGTTATACGCTGAAATCCAGCCGCGGTCGGCCTACACTGGTCGTTTATGACAGCACATCAGGCGGCGCTGGAGGCGCTCACACGATACTTCGGCTATGACTCGTTTAGGCCCGGACAGCAAGGAATTGTCGAGGCTTTGCTTGCCGGACGCGATGTCTTGGGCGTGATGCCCACCGGCGCAGGCAAGTCCGTGTGCTACCAGATTCCCGCCGCGCTCAGCCCGGGTATGACTTTGGTCATATCTCCCTTGATTTCCCTGATGCGCGACCAGGTCGATGCGCTGAACGACCTCGGTCTGCCGGCCGCGTTCATCAATACCACTCAAACTCCCGACGAGCAGGCGATGGTGTTCGCCCAAGCCGCCGCCGGGCAGATCAAACTGCTGTACGTGGCCCCGGAACGCTTGGAAACCGGGCGATTCCGCGACTTTGCCGCCCGTACGCCGATCTCGCTGATCGCCGTGGACGAAGCCCACTGCGTCTCCCAGTGGGGTCAGGACTTCCGCTCGTCGTACTTAGGTATCGGCGATTTCATCGCCGGGCTGCCGCAGCGTCCACCGGTGGGTGCGTTCACCGCCACCGCCACCGAACGGGTGCGCCGGGACATCGTGGGACTGCTGGGATTGCGGGATCCGGCCGTCACCGTTACCGGATTCGACCGGCCGAACCTGTATTTTGATGTGGTCAAACTGGAAACCAAATACAAGGCCGCATGGGTGGCGCGGTATGTGGCCGACCATCCGGACGAATCCGGCATCGTCTACTGCGCCACCCGCAAGACCACCGAAGCGCTCACCGACACGCTGAACCAGATGGGGCATCCGGCCGTTGCCTACCATGGCGGCATGTCGCCGGACGCGCGTGAGGCGGCCCAGCGCGACTTCATCACCGACAAGGTGCCGGTGGTCGTGGCCACCAACGCTTTCGGCATGGGCATCGATAAGTCCAACGTGCGTTACGTCATCCACCACAATCTGCCCGAATCCATTGAGGCCTACTATCAGGAGGCCGGCCGCGCGGGCCGTGACGGCGAGCCCAGCCGATGCACGCTGCTGTGGAATGAGTCAGACATCGTCACCCGGCGTCGGTTGCTGGATAACGATTATGAGAACGAACGATTGACTCCCGAAGAGCAGGAAATCGTTCGCCAGTCCAAGCGCCGGCTGCTGGACGGTATGGTCGGCTACTGCCGCACCACCGACTGCCTGCACCGGTATATGACCCGGTATTTCGGTCAGGAATTGTCGCCGAATGCTGGTTCCACGGCGGGTGAAGACATTGCGGCGGACTCTTCGCAGTCCGGCAAATGCGGTGCCTGCTCGAACTGCGAAAGCACGTTCGAGACCATCGACGTGACCCGCGTGGCGCAGGCGATCAGCCGGTGCGTGCATGACGTGGGGCAGCGCGTCGGTTCCGGCAAGATCGTCAAGATTCTACGCGGCTCGCGGGCACAGGATCTGGCATGGCTGAACCCGGAGCGGATGCCCACCTTCGGCATGCTCAAGGACGTGAACGAGGCTCGCGTGCGCGACGTGTTGAGCCAGATGGCCACGGACGGGTACCTGTCAATCGCCGAAGGGCGTATGCCAATCGTCATGTTCGGTGCGCGGGCGGCCGAAACCGCCGCTCCCGACTTCCACTATGAGATCAAACGGGTGGAACGCAAGTCGGCGGCGGCCGGTTCCGGTCGGAGCGGGGGAGTGGCTGATACTGCCGATTCCGCCAATGTTCCCGGCGATGCGCTGGGCTCGTATATCCCGGACGATGACGAGGAATCGCTGTTCCAGAAGCTACGCGAACTGCGACGCACCATCGCCCAGGAAATCGGCAAGCCGCCGTACATCGTGTTCTCCGACAAGACCTTGCGCGACATGGCCCGCATCAAGCCGGTTACCAATGCGCAATTTCTGGCGGTCAACGGCGTCGGTCAACACAAGCTCGACCTCTACGGCCAGCGCTTCATGCAAGCCATCGCCTCGTTCAATGCCGGGAGTGCGTCATAACAATCTCCTATAGCGAACTGCGGAGTATTTGCGGGCGTTCTTGGGCTGGCTCGACTACGATGACTGTTCGATGCTTCATGACCGAACACTCGGCAAGTAGAAAGGCAACAGCATGGCAGAAGAAACGGCCGAAAAGCCCGTCGTCGAATCATTCCAGCTTGATCACACCAAGGTCAAGGCGCCGTACGTGCGTTACATCGACACCGAAACGGGCCCTCACGGCGACGTGATCTCCAACTATGATCTGCGCCTGACCCAACCGAACAAGCAGGCCATCCCCACCGGCGGCCTGCACACCATCGAACACACCATCGCCGTTCTGCTGCGCGAACGTATCCCGGGCTACATCGACTGCTCGCCGTTCGGCTGCCGCACCGGCTTCCACCTGCTGACCTGGGGCACCCACCCCACCGAGGAAGTGGCCAAGGCCCTGAAGGAATCGTTGGAGTTCATCGCGTACAAGGCCACGTGGGATGACGTGCCCGCCACCACCGAGAAGAGCTGCGGCAACTATCGCGACCACAGCCTGTTCACCGCCAAGGAATGGGCCAAGCAGATCCTTGAGGAAGGCATCAGCTCCGACCCGTTCGAGCGCAAGGTCGTCTGATT
>ADJS01012137.1_pt1 | contig 24901 bp, 23 predicted proteins | sample 268128 | NCBI WGS metagenome assembly ADJS01 (sample SAMN00007486, study PRJNA43253) | human gut metagenome | isolation source: feces sample TS28 | reverse complement strand
TCCTCCTTAGCTCAATGGTAGAGCACGCGGCTGTTAACCGCGGGGTTGTTGGTTCGAGCCCAACAGGGGGAGCCAGAACAGCGCCGCCACATGGTGGCGGCGCTGTTTCCTTTTGAATTTGGCTCAGGGAGTCCAAACGGGCCTTTAGCTCAGTTGGTCAGAGCAGTCGGCTCATAACCGATCGGTCCCGGGTTCGAGTCCCCGAAGGCCCACCATACAGGGGTATAGCTCAGCTGGTAGAGCAGCGGTCTCCAAAACCGCGTGTCGAGAGTTCGAATCTTTCTGCCCCTGCCAGAAAAAACTCTTTACAACAGGCGTTGTAAGTGCTATAATTAATTTGTTGAGTCGAAGTGACTCGACACCGTGCGTATACGGCCATGTAGTTCAGTTGGTTAGAACGCCGGCCTGTCACGCCGGAGGTCGAGGGTTCGAGTCCCTTCGTGGTCGCCACTCGCTGCTGTAGCTCAGTAGGTAGAGCGCATCCTTGGTAAGGATGAGGTCGGCAGTTCGAATCTGCCCAGCAGCTCCAAAAAGCATCGAAAACTTCGGTTTTCGGTGCTTTTTTGTTGCAAAAACGCCGAAAATGGTGTGTGTCAAAATGCGGGTCAATTGCTGACCCACACCGTGACCCACACGCGGAAATGTGCGGATAGGTTTAAAGAGTACCGGAGAGGAGGCTTTGCCCCTTCTCCGATATTTTTTATTCTTTTTCTGCTCACATCACTTGTGCCATGAAGCTGCCCATCGTTTGTGCAGCTTCATCCTGCTTCTGCCTTGTGGCGTGGGTGTAGGTGCGGAGGGTAAAGCCTGCATCATAGTGCCCCAGCATACTGCTGACCGTTTTCACGTCCACACCGTTCTGTAGTGCTAACGTGGCAAATGTGTGTCTGAGATCATGGAAGCGAATATGTGGCAGTCCCGCATCTTTTAGTATCTTCTTATGCAGGTTTACGATGGAATCGGGATAGTACATCTCGCCCGTGATCGGTGAGGGGAACATATACGGATTGTCGGGATGCTTATCGTGCTCAGCTATTAGTAGGTCGATGGCCTCCTGCGGAATAGATACTTTTCTGACTGATGTTTCCGTCTTAGGACGGGACAAGGTCAGTTCGCCGTTCGGATTCTTGACATACTGCTTGCTGACGGATATGGTGCGGTTCTGAATGTCGAGGTCAGACCAGAGAAGCGCGGTTAACTCGCCCTTGCGCAATCCGCTGACCAGCTCCAGATAAAACATGGGAAGGAGTCCGCGGGCATTTGCTGCATTGAGGTATTCTTTGATATGTTCCGGTTGGAGGATCTGCATCTCGAACTTCTGAATTTTGGGAGCGATACAGTCCTCGGTCGGATTGCGCGGAATCAGGCGCTCCTTGACCGCTCGCTCGAAGGCGTTGTGCAGCATCAGATGTAGGCTGCGGACGGTCGTGCTGCTGAGCCCCGGATTGCCATGACCGCTCTTGCGGTCGATACGACCGTTTTCCATCAGCTCCTTGTAGAGCTTTTGCAGATCATGGGCAGTTAGCTTGGTGAGCTTGATATTGCCGATGCGGGGAATCGTGTACTGCTCGACCATCAGATGGTAGCGGTCTGCCGTGGCAACTCTTATGTTTGGCTTGGCGTAAATGTCGTACCAGCTTCGCAGCCATGTGGCGACGGTATACTCATCGGCACGGCTGACGTCAATACCCTTGACCGATTCCAAAGCGGCACTCAGTTTTGCCTTGCATTCTGCCTGTGTCTTGCTGAGTACATTTTTGATGATCCGCTTGCCTGTCTCGGAATGGTAGCCCGCGGTGTAGCGGCCTTCCCAGCGACCATCGGACCTCTTGCGAATGCTGCCCTCTCCGTTGGCGCGTTTCTTAGCCATATAGAGAATCAACTCCTTTCTTGGTAGCCACAACACATATCACAACTCCTTGAAGAAAGCTATTACTTTTTGGACATCTTCTGTGGTTACAGCGGTGCGTTTTTGGAGAGGTCCTATTGTTTTCGGCAGCGCACAATATGCACCAATTTGCGTTGCCCCTTGGCGTTTGCCGGGTTAATAAAACCTCATTGTAAATTATCCTGAAATGTGTTATCTTCTTCACGGAAATACACACGCGAAATTCTGTATTTTTCACGCAAAGGGGCTTTTTATGAGTAAGATCAAATCTTGGTGCCGCGCCAATGCCATGCTGGTCATTTCACTACTGGCCGCAGTTGTAACGGCATTTTTTGTTCCGCCTGATAGGGACTACTTAGGTTATTATGACCTCAAGACACTTGCTTGCCTGTTTTGTGTGCTGGCAGTGGTGGGTGCTTTGCGGGATCTGCATATCTTTTCCGCTCTTTCCCAGCGGATGGTACACACCTTTTCCACTGTCCGGGGCGTGTGTACGGCGCTGGTGGTCATCACCATGTTCGGCTCTATGCTCCTGACCAATGATACCGCCTTGTTGACTTTTCTGCCACTGGGCTGGTTTGTTCTTTCCTCCACTGGACAGGAAAAGCACACGGCGCTCCTGTTCATTCTGCAAAACTGCGCCGCCAACCTCTGCGGAATGATCACGCCCTTCGGCAACCCGCAGAATCTCTATCTTTTCAGCTATTACGGTCTTTCCACGAAAACGTTCTTTTCGGCAATGCTGCCGCCCTTCATCCTGTCTACCGTCCTCATTCTCCTGTGCTGCTTGGCGTTTCCAAAGGACCAGCTTTGTGTGCCGGAAGCGCAGGCCGCGGTAGACTCCCGCCAAGCCGCCGTCTATGGTGGGCTATTCTGTTTAGCCGTTGCCATGGTGCTGCGGCTGGTACCCTATGTCCTTGGTTTGACGGTCATTGTTCTGGCACTCTGGTTTTTGGATCGGCACGCATTGAAAACCGTGGACTGGGGACTGCTGGCCACCTTCGCCGCGTTCTTCACCTTTTCCGGCAATCTTGCCCGGCTGGAATCTGTCCGGGTACTATTCGCCCGCCTTTTGTCCCATGGGACCATGCTGGTCTCCGCGCTTACCTGCCAGATCATCAGCAATGTTCCTGCTGCCATTCTGCTCAGCCGCTTCACGCAGGATGCCCGTGCTCTTCTGGTTGGCGTCAATGTGGGCGGTGCAGGGACGCTGGTGGCTTCTCTGGCAAGCCTTATTACGTTTCGGGAATATACGCGCCGCGTTCCCGGTGGCGGGAAGCGTTTTCTTTTCCTTTTTTCTGGGATCAGCTTTGCATTCCTGGCAATTCTTCTGGCTGCCATGTCCGTTGCGATGGGATAAGCCGTTTTCAACAGAATGCGCTTTTGGAAAAGCCTTATCAACTTCAGCAGTACAAAGTATACACATGATTTGTGTTACCTTTTGCATTTGCAGGATCAACGGAACTGCATCGTATATCCCTGCGGTTCGAATTCGTGATCGTCCGGCTTATGGCCAAGGGCAATGCGTTTGCGTTGGAGCTCCTGCAGCCGCTTGCGGTCGATGTGGATGCCGCCGACCGTTGGCATAGCGGGGGCGTTGTCCCGGAAGATATTACCCATGTGATAGAGCAGCCGTGTGGCCGCCAGCAGGACGGAGGGCGGCTCCTGTTCGCCGCGCTCCATGCGTTTCATGAAAAACTCCGCGTAGGCGTGGCCGTTGTCTCTCGCTGCCGCGAACCATTCGTAGGCGGCGTCCATGTCTTTGGGAACGCCTTCGCCCATGAGGGTCAGCTTGCCCAACAGGTATTGGGCGTAGGCACTGCCGTTATCCGCGGCCTGCCGCAGGTATTCCGCCGCAGTCGAAGTGTCTTTTGACACATTTTTGCCGCTGAGATATTCCTTGCCCAGCCGGTAAGCGGCGAAATCGTTGCCGTTGTCAGCAGAGCGTTTCAGCCAATGGATGCCCTTGGCAGAATCGTGAACGTCGGCATCGTCGGAGAGATACAGCTTGCCGAGGGCGTACTGCGCCGCATCCAAGTCTTGCTCGGCTGCGCGTTCTAAGAGTTTCTGTGCTTTGACCGTGTCCGGTATCAACAGTCCACCATCACGGTACGCCATGCCGATGATGTACTGTGCGTGTGCATCGCCTGCATCCGCAAGCTGTTCCAATTGCTCCGCCGCTTCGTCCCGTTCCTCCAGAGGGAAACTGTCATCATTCGCTATGCTTTGCAGATTCTGACACGCATAGCTCATGGCGTATGTGCTGATCTGTTCGCCGTCATCCTGCATTTCCTCATCCTCGAAGGAAAACCTGTTCATGCAAATATGCTCCGCCTCACGGATGACGGCGTTCTTGATCTGGCGGAACTCCTTTTGTTGAGACAGCGGCGGGCGTATCCTCTTTTCCTCTTCGGAGTAATAATTCTCCACCTGGCATTGCAGTTTCCACCACGTCTGGTAACACGCATCCACGGTGGGCAGCCGCGCCATTTGGTCGACGATCTCATCCACCAGTTTCTTCATTGGCTTTGGAAGATAGCCATAGGTTTTCTTGCCGCCGACTTGACCGAGCTGCCGCGACAGATTCCAGATCATCCGCTCCGCCTCCGGGTGGATGCAGGTCATTTCCCGCATGGCCTTCGCCAATTCCAGCATGGCTTTCCGTGCTTCCGCCACCAGTTCATCGCGAGACTTGCTTTTCTGCTCGTAGACATGGAGCAGTTCCTGACGGAAGATTTGATTGGTGAGCGTGGACTTGATTTGGCGGATACCATCTTTGGACAGGTACGCCTGATTCGGCTTTGCCGACCACGCCATCATGTGGACGTGGGGATGGTTGCCCTCGTCATGGAACGCCGCGTGCCAGCGAAAGTCCTCCGGCGGTATTTTCATTGCCGCTGCGATGTCATTGCGGTGGGTGCGAAGCAGAGTGCGCCACGCTTCCGCGTGGTTGTATCCCAGCCGCTCCGCATCCTCGCGGCGGAGAGAGATGATGTGCGCCCACATGTTGCCGGTGTAGTGATCCAATTCGTCCGCGACAGCGGCGAGGTCAACGGCATCATCGTCACCGAAGAGACCGTGTTCCCCCAGCCGCTCCGCTCTCGGCCGCAGGGCGATGTACTTGGCGTAGCCATCCATCGAGGAGAGCTTGTCCCAATTCGATTCCAACGCCAGTATGATGAGCGTGGACGCCGTTGCTTTTGTCGGGTGTGAGAGGTAGTCCTCATATTCCATCAACTCTTTTGTATCAGGAAAATCCTTCACCAGTTTTGCGAGGAACTGCGTCTGCTTGGTGGTGAGCGGACGGTCATCCGGAATGATCTCTACCCGCTCCCGCGTGGCGATGTATTTGAGGTATCCGCCAGCGCTTTGCCCAGCGCCGCACTTGATGTACGGACTTTTGACGATCAGCCTTGCCATGCTTCGCTCTCCAGCTCACGGAGCTTCTGTTCCAACCGCAGCTGACCATTGGTGCGCTTGACGGCGGCGATGCTCTTGGCCCGTTCCTGTCGCAGCACTTCCTCGCTCACGTTGAGGCTTTGCAGGAGGATGGACATTGCCATGTCCATCTCCACCGTCTGCTTGTAGAGCAGCGACGCGATGCGGTCCTCGAAGAGTTTCAGCCGACTGTCGATGGCGGATTGCACCGCACGGGGCAGCGCGGTGCTTTCGCCTGCGGCGAGCATATCCGCGTAGCAGTTCACCGCCTTTTCGATGAACTCATTTTTGCTGCGGCAGTTATCTACCTGATACAACCGCTCTATTTTGGCGGCTGTTTCATCCGTCATACGGAAGTTCAGCCTGTTTTCATTTTTGCTCATAATTCCCTCCAATCTGCCGTAAGGCACGCTCGTTTTCGTTGAAACACCTGGGCTTACGGAAACTAAGACGCCAGCCGTTCTGAAATCTCCTTCAAAAGGCGCCACAACCGCCTGCGTTGAAACCCCCGTCAACTGCCCGCACTGCGGGCAGAAGTGACCGGGCAGAGCGTCGGTTCCGACGCCAGTCCTTTATCCTGCTATAAATAAGATGTGTTGAATCTCTCAATAATTATCCATTTTCCTTGCGCATTTACCGTATGCTATCCTCGTCCAACGGTGACGATGATATAATTTCCTCATGCAGACAGAGGTTCCCTGCTTTATCCCTGCGGCACCGTCCGCTTTACAGCAGTATGGGACCTCTCCCTTATGGGATTTCATGAATGAGCCGGATGCGGGAGTGATCTTTCCGCAGATTTCTATGCAGGATATGACTCATAAGGACATGAGGAACTGTCTGTACATCAACAGGAAAGGCAGGTGCCAACACTATGTTCATTGTCGGGATCGACATTGCCAAACGGAGTCACGAAGCCATCATCATCACTGAGGATGGCCAGGTTGTCCGCAAGGCATTCAGCTTCCGGAATAACTGTACCGGCTACAATTTGTTACTGGAACAGGTACGGAGGCTGACCCTTGTAAAGAGCCAGATCGTATTCGCCATGGAATCCACCGCCCACTATTGGCTGGCACTCTACGCCAGACTTTTGAAAGACGGATACACAGTCATGGTTCTGAATCCTATCCAATCCCATTCCCTGCGGGAGCTTTACATCCGCAAGGCCAAAACCGATGCCAGAGACTCACTCATCATTGCGGACCTTGTTCGCTTCGACCGCTGCAAAGCCAGCAATGTGCCTCAGGACAAAATTCTGGCTCTGCGAGAACTGTGCCGAAGCCGCGCCTATCTGGTAGACATGGCCGCTGATCTGAAGCGGAAGCTGATTGCCTTATTGGACAGAATATTTCCGGAGTACGAATCCCTGTTTGATTCTGTTTTCAGCAAGGCTTCTATTGCCGTACTGCGCAAATACTCTACACCCCAAAAAGTGAAAAATGCAAATCTCAGGAAACTGACGGATATCCTTATGGAAAGCAGCAACGGACATTTTGGCGAGTGGAAGGCCCATCAACTGAAAGAGGCCGCCTGCAGCAGCTTTGGGATCGATGACAGCGACGGTGTGTATTCCACGTTGCTTGGGATGTTCCTTGAGCAGATCCTGTCTTTAACTGCACAGGCAGATTCTTTGGAAAAACAGATATCCGTATTCTTCCAAGAGTTTAATAACCCTTTAACCTCTATACCGGGAGTTGGGACTGTTCTCGCCGCAACAATTTTAAGCGAGATCGGTGATATTACTCGCTTTTCTTCTGCCGATAAGCTGTTGGCTTACGCAGGACTTGATCCATCCGTGAAGCAGTCCGGCGAATTTAAGAGCAACCAGAATCGTATGTCCAAGCGGGGCTCTCCTTATTTACGCCGTGCCATTTGGTTGGCGTCCACGGTAGCAGTGCATCGTGATCCGATGTTTCAAACCTATTACGAAAAGAAATTATCCGAAGGTCTGCATTACATGAATGTGATTGGCCATGTCAGCAGAAAGATGACCGCTGTGATCTTCGCTGTCCTCCGGGATGGACAACCGTACCAACCCATTTTGCAATCTGCCGGTTAACCGAGCTGCATCCTTTTCATCCGGCCCGCAAAGGGTCTGGTTCTTTGCGCCCTTTTCCGATATACCCCTTATACACGCGAACTGTAATTTTATCCCTTGACAAACCCATAGCCGACTGCTTTCTTTTTCGTCCTCGAAAAAGGCTCGAAAAGCGCAGGAAACGCAGTCATACCAACGTTTCCAACACATTGGTCACACGGGCTTCAATACCTCCGGCACAAACGGCCCACGTTTGCTTTCACACCCGAAAACGAGTACACACTCGCCTTTGCTCAAAAAATCGCACACAGCGGCTTACACGGCGAAACACGGGGCGTTTTGGATGGGGGCGCTATCATTACCCTCGGAGTGTTTTGCGCGGTTCGGAAACCCTGTGGGGCCGGGTGTCAGAACGGCATACTTTGCCGCTTTTAGGCCTTGGTCGGGTGTGCTCCCGGAGAACGCAGAGAGCCTGCGGAACAGCGATGCGCTCATGCGCGTCGCTGTCCCGAGGCGTCGCGGCCCCGCTGGGCTGCGTGATCCCATTGCTGTTTCTCTTGCCGCATTGATGGGCTTCGCGGTTTTGCTCAGCCGCTTCGTTGGCACACAGAAAATTGAGCGTCTGTTCTTTAGTTACAGCGGTGCGTTTTTTGAACCGCTGTTTGCGTCGATCCATGCGAGAAACTTATCCCTTGGAACAACGATCCGGCTGCCGATTTTGAGCGCGGGGAATTCGTTGCCATGCACCAGCTCATAGGCACCGGCACGGGAGATCCCAAGCACTGCGGCAACTTCTGTCACGGAGAGCATCAGCGGAAGCTCATCATAGCTTGTGTAGATGGAATGCTTCATTCTGTTCTTCCTTTCCTTATGCGCCGGGCAACAAATTCACCGCGGACAGCTTGCGCTGAATTTGCCGCCGCTCTGTTGTACGTTCAATCGCAGACAGTTGACGTGTGTGAAAAATTTCAACGGCCTCATGGATCGGCTTGATGGTATAGCGCAGATTGCCGTTCTTTTTGATCCTGGATTTTGTCAGGACAGAGGTTGGCTCTGTGGAGATGAGTCCTTTCTCCGAGAGCGCATCGACATACTGCATGACCGTATTTTTTGTACGGCCAATAGCTTTTCCGATCGTGGCGTAGCTGGGCCAGCACTGGTAGGTGCTGGGGTTTTCAAGACAGCGGAGGTAGGCGTAGACCGCGATCTCACCTGCGCCCAGCCCCAGCGAAAAAATTTCGTTCGGCAGTGTAAAATAATTTTTACTGGGAAATTGATTCATGGTGTGTCCTCCTGTTCGTCGGGGCGGAAGAGTTGAATGAACTCCTTTGCGGAATGGACAACGCCCAATTCCTTGAGCTGCTGATAGCGGATCAGGTCACAGACGGTGCGCAGACTGATCTCCGCGTATTCCAGCAGCTTATCGGTCGCCAGCATCTGTTGGTAGGCGTCCAGTTCGGTCGGTTCGTCCGGCGATTGGAAGAAGGCGAACAGTTCTTCTTCGGTTGGAATGCTGTCCGGTGCGTCGTGCTGCATCTCCTGCCGGATGTAGTCAATGACCTCCTGTTCAGCGTTGGAGGTCAAATAGTGCAGCAGTTGCTGCCTGCTTTGTTCAAATGGATTCATGGTCATACACGCTCCTTGTGTTCAGGTGAGACGATCATGACTGCGGCCAACTCAGTCGGAAAATTTGTCTCTCACTGATAAGGACACTCAGAGCGCGTTTATAAACCGGAAAACAGAAATTTTTTCAAAAAAACTAGGAAGCCCTGTCATGAGACAGAGCTTCCCAGCTTTTTGTGTAGCTTTTTCAGTCGCTTTGATACCGCCATTCTGGAGATGCCGTAGATCTGACCGATCTCCTCCATCGTCAGCTCACCGCTGTATCGGAGGGAGAGCAGGTTCTGACCTTGCACGTCCAGTTTCGCAATGGCTCCCCGCAGATTTTCAAGCCGGAGGTTCCTGAGCGCCGCACCCTCCACGGGTCGCCTGACGCAATCCAAGCCGGACAGCACCGTTTCAAACTCACTTTTACTCAGGTGCCTTGCGTCCTGCTTCTCCTGCGCCTGTTCCCGTTTTCGATCCTGCTCAAGGAAGTCTGCGACCTCCTTTGGCACTGATACTTGCTCACCATTGTAGACGATAACGACGTTGTCGTTCATTTGTGTCCTTTCCGCTTTCGACGGAAGGGTACACACCCGCGCTGCCGGTACAGCGCCAAAAACTGTCGACCTTCATGGAACTTCCTGCGTACAGGGTGGTCATAATGCCCTACGGGGTCCATGAATGCCTGAGGCCACACTTACGGTGTGAACCTCACCGGAAAGCCGCGAGATTTGGCTTTCGCCTGTTACCAATATAAAGTGAACGCGGAGGATTGTCAAGGTCACGCCTATGCTGTGATAGAAAAATTCTTTGGGCTGCTCAAAAGCGAACTGTTATATCTGCAAGAATTTCAATCTACGGAGCAATTCGTTGAATATCTGGATTACTACAACAACCGCAGGATCAAGGCAAAACGGAAGGACTTGCCGCCTGCAATTCACGGACAACAAGCCCGTTTGGCTGCTTGAGCAATTTTTGCTATAAATATTTGTCTAACTTTTTGGGGTCACTTCAAAGATAAGCGGATGTCCTCTTTTGTTCATTTCGGCAGCGCAGGGTATGACTGTAGTGCATTAGACTTGCATGAGATTGTATAGTTGAAGTTTTTTCGTGCATCGTCAAAGTTTAAGTTAGAGCAGGAAAGCCACTTCTGCATTGTGGCATTAGACCGCAGAGGCAGCTTTTCAAATATAGAGCGGCTCAATGCATAACTGCAACTAAGCCCGAACGGTATCGAGGTAGGAATAGAGCGTGTACTTCGAGATTCCAAGAAGATTGGCGATTCGCTCTCCGGCTTTTGTCACGAGAAAAGCGCCGTGCTGATCAAGATATCGAATGACCTCAATCCGTTGAGCTCTATCCATCTGTTCGGGAGGAACGTCCTGATGGGCGAGCGCGTCATTGATTAATGAGTCTAAGACAGAACTGATATTAGTCGAGTCGTAGGACAGTCCTTCCCCGTGGTATTTATTTAGATTGTGAAGAGCTCGTTCAACCTCTAATGTTTCGGTGATATCCTGGTTGATGCAGATGCAGCCAATAGGGAGAGCATTGTCATCATAAATGCACATAGCAGAGCAGCGCAGTACACTCCCGCTGCTTGTGGTGTGAATTGCATTATAGGTTTTAGCATATTCCTGAAATGGCCATATGCCGTTTTTTTGACTCAATAATTCCTTGCCGAATCCGGCGGTCCCATTTGAAATACGGCCATTGCGGATATCGGCGATAACAGGCCCAGAGGGAGCGGTGAGATCGTAGAGCACCAGTTCCGTATTATCGCCGAGATTGGCCTGCAGGCAATCAAAAAGAGATGTAAAAAAGGGGAGGTTTTCTTGTATAGAATTCAAATCTTATTAGCCTCCGTTTCACTGATGATTAGATTGATATAGTTATATAGCGTGTACTTCGAAATGCCGAGCAGAGAACATATCCGAGTGCTTGCTTTTGTGACGAGAAATGCACCTTGCATATGCAAGATTCGAATGAACTCGATTTTGTCATCCCGCGTCATATCAGAAATTGGTTTGCCTATGGATAGGAGAGCCTCTTGAATAAGATCATCGAGAACAGAGGAGATGTCAGCTTTGCATATGCCGGAATCACAGATTCGATACATATTATAACAGCGGAGAAAACGTTCAGTTTCAACGGCTTGTGTGATATCTTGATTGATTTCAAGGATTCCGATCGTTGCGCCATCATCCCTTTGAACAACAAAATCGGAACGGCGAAGAATATGCCCATTGCTCAAATGATCAAAACGGCGATCTGTACCAAGATTTTCTTGCCCTTTAAGCAATGGACAGGCGTCGTTTGTATTGCCAGTGTCACCAAGATGCCTGTTGCTAATATGCCCATTCCGAATGTCGGTGATAACTGGTTCGCCTGTGCCGCAATCAAAGAGCGTGAGTTCAGTGTTTTGTCCCATATGCGCATTGAGCATATCAAAAAGGCTGTTGAAGAATTCGTGTTCGTCTTGTATCGATTTCACGAGCTTACACCGTATCCTTTCTTTTTTTCTTAGTATACCAGAAAAAAATTTTGGTTGCAAGAAAGAGTATAAAAAACAAGAAATGGGACGCTTACCATAGCGTCCCATTTCTTGCTGAAGGAGAAATTACTCCATTTTTGCATCAGCCAAAACAATATCAAGAATCTGATCCTCACTCAAATCGGGGCGCTTAGTCATCATAGAAACGACTACGATGATGACAAGGCTCAGTAGAGCAACGGGAATAGCAGGACCGCCAAATGTGCTGGAAATTGCAGCCTTTAGCGGCTGGATCAACAGGTAGCAAAGGCCGAAAAATGTGCCGCCAATCATACAGGAAATGCCAGCGGCAGGAGTGACGCGCTTCGAAAAGCGGCCCACCAATGTAGCAACTGCAAGTGCAGGCATCAAGGCGCCGAACACATTGTTTAAGAAGCTAATAAAGTCATTGGCCAGCAAAGTCAAAAGGAAGGCGATGGCCAGAGAGATGAGCAGAGCTTTGCGGGAAAAACCTTTGACTTCGGACTCGGGGATAGTCTTACCCTTGATGGACGGAATAACGTCCTTGATAAGTATAGTTGTTGCCGCCATGGTAAGCTGATATTTGCGCCGCTGCTTGCGTTGGTCATACTGAAAGAGCCGCTTGGCCCCCCTGTGCTGGCCGCCATGGCGCTGGTATTTGCGGCACTACTGGTAAAGAACGCGGCGCTTCAAGGCATACGGAAGAAAGCGGACGGTAGTCTGCGGATAAAGGAGCCATGTTCGCATGAAAACATATTTGGGGATTGAGCTTGGCAGTACCCGCATCAAGGCGGTGGCTGTGGACGAGGACTACAGGCCCGTTCTGTACGGCAGCAGCACTTGGAAAAGCGACTATGCCGACGGGATATGGACCTATCCCATGGAGAAGGTCTGGTCAGGGCTGAGGGAGACCCTGCAGCCGTTCAAAGGAAAGCAGATTGCGCGGGCCGGAATATCTGGGATGATGCATGGTCTGCTTGCGTTTGATGAGGATTGGCGGCTACTTGCGCCTTTCCGCACATGGCAGAATACAATCACAGGGGAAGCGGCGGAGAAACTGACGGCCCTTTTCAACTTCAATATTCCGCAGCGCTGGAGCATTGCACACCTGTATCAGGCTGTTCTGAACGATGAACCGTATACCGACAAAATAGCGCATATCACGACACTGTCGGGGTATGTACATTATATGCTCACGGGAGTAAATGTGGTAGGCGTGGGAGAAGCCAGCGGAATGTTTCCCATCGACAGCACTAACTGCTGCTTTGATCGTGTAATGCTTGGTCGGTTTGACATGCTTGCCGCTTCACAAGGCTTTCACAGAAAACTGAGGGACATTCTTCCGCCTGTTCTGGTCGCTGGGCAGGCTGCGGGAAGCCTTACCGCGGCTGGCGCCGAGTTACTGGACGGCGCACTGCCGGTTGGCCTGCCGTTTGCCCCGCCGGAGGGAGATGCCGGAACGGGTATGGTCGCCACCAATTCAGTCGCCGAAAGGACCGGTAATATCTCCGCCGGCACCTCCATTTTTACGATGGTGGTCCTTGAAACGCCGATTCGCCATGTCTATCCGGAGATTGACATGGTGACAACGCCCGCGGGAAGGCCGGTAGCGATGGTTCATTGCAATAACGGCACGAATGACATGAATATGTGGAGTGGTATCTTAAGAGATGCTGTCCGCCTTTTCGGCGCGGAGCCTGACGATGGGGAGCTGTTTGCCCACTTATATGAGGTGAGCCTTGAAGGTGATGCGGACTGCGGCGGGGTGGTCGTGTATAATTATCTTGCCGGAGAGGGGATTACACGGCTCGACGAGGGACGTCCCATGGTGATCCGGCGTGCGGATAGCAGGTTCACACTTGCAAACTTTATCCGCGCCCAGCTCTATTCCACCATGGCCACGCTCAAGATCGGCATGGAACTCTTGAGCAGGGAGGGCGTCCAGATTGATTCCCTGTCCGGACACGGCGGCCTGTTTAAAACACCGCTGGTTGGACAGAAATACATGGCCGCAGCCTGTAACACATCGATAACGTGCATGAAGACGGCTGGTGAAGGCGGGCCTTACGGAATGGCTCTGCTGGCGGCATATCTGGAGCACAGCGAATGTAAGCTGGAGGATTTCCTTCGGGATCACGTCTTTTGCGGTGCGGAGTCTACCACGGTTTCGCCGGATGCAGCGGACGTGGCAGGCTTTGAGAAATATCTCTCGAAATATAGGGAAGGCCTTGCGGTTGAGCGCAAAGCGGTTGAGTGCCTATAATGCGTATAAAATCAACGAGAAAAGCGGACAGCTGAGGCTGTCCGCTTTTGCATACGAAGATACTGAATAAGAGGCGTTGCATTAAAGCATTTATCCAGGATGCAAGCTACCGGAAAAACATTCGTACCTGTAATCAATGTGGCTGGTTTGGTTTAGAAGAGGATAACCCTGATACTTGTCCTTTTTGTGGCAATAAAGCGTTGACAAAAATGTGCAAAACCCTACGCCCTAAAAACAATCGTAGACAGTCTATAACGGAAATAGTAGCAAATCGTCACTCGATGGCTTGCTAATATTTCACTCGTCCCGTTCGATAGTGCCTTTGAGTGGGAGTTTGTTCCCCTATGAAGTGGAATATCTGTGGTCGTACTCTTTGGTTACAGCGGTGCGTTTTTGGAACGAAAATGAGGATGTTATGACTTCAATTTCCTACTTCATTTTTCGTAAAAACCGTGGTATACTGCTTACGAGGTGAGAGCTGTGCAGTTTCGACCGTTTGTTTATGACGCAATGAATCAGCAGGTGCCAGTGGCTATTGAGCCGATGACACCGCAGGATGCCGCGACAACAACAAAGGAACCGCGGTGGCAGACGGATTGGACCAGCGAGTATATCTCAAAAGGCAAATTTGATATCTATGGACTAAAAACGCAGATCGGCGAATTGGTGGCTTTGGGAGCTTATGAGATCAGTGAAGATGTGGTCACCGTCCACATTGTCTATATGGAGAGTCAGGCACAAAGCAATCCGACGCTTTGCGAGCGTCCGAAATACCACGGCATCGGACGGGCTTTGATCGCCTATGGCATCAAGCTATCTGTGGATGCCGGTTTCAACGGCGATGTGACCTTGGATGCGAAGACACCGGAGTTGGCAAGACATTATGAACGAGATTTCGGGGCATTGCTGATCCCTGGGCGCGAGAGAGGGGCAGCACCGCGGTATTTGATTTGTGATGAGGCTGCCAGAGACATTTTTGTATCTTATTTGGAGGAGGGCTGACAATGGAAGACGCGAAGTGGTACTTCACACATGAAACAGAAGAAGACAGACTATGGTATCGCACCTTTTTTGCAATGTGCCGAAAATTCGGCGTGTCATGGTCGAAAGCCAGCGAAGAACAGAAGGCTTTCATTGAGGAAATCACCCGAATCAATTATGAGAGAGAAACGGCAAAACGAAATATGACGGCGAAGCCTGTCCGCGGCTTCTTTGACGCAGAGGTGTCTGCTTGACCCACACCGTGACCCACACGGGGAAACACATGGACGGAAACAATGGAACAAACAGGCTGCGACCTCTTCCTTTTTGGACAAAAAATTGCCGAAAAGCCTTGAACAGCAGGGGCTGGAAGGCTCTACGGCAGTTGGTAAGGATGAGGTCACCAGTTCAAATCTGGTCAGCAGCTCCAAAATGTGTTGATGAAAGATGCAACGCCGAAAACGCCGCACGAAAGTGTGGCGTTTTCACATATAATCCGCCACTTTTAGAATGAAAAAGTTGCAAAAACTCGATTTTTCAAAATTTCAGTTTTGCCCCGCGAGAGGCGACATTTTTAAGATGCGCCCTGCCGAATTTATGGTCTGGTGTGGTTCGAACACCGAGGCTTAAAAAAGAATAAAGAATAAGAAGGCAGGCCGCCGTTCGGCTCCCTATGTGGGAGCGGACGGCGGCCTTTTTCGACTCATAGGTGCTTATGTTGCTTTCGCTTCGTTTGTCTATCATTCCTTGGTGGTGTTGGTAATAGCTTTTACTGGACCTTTCGGGTATGCTTGCGTTACAAAAAACGAGGAGGTATCCGAGAATGGCAACCACTAAAAACTTGTGTGCTCAGATTCCCATCGACCTACATGAGCGGGTCAGTGAAGAACGAGAACGGCTGGGTCAGACCACCAGTGAGTACATCACCAACCTCATCCAAGACTATTACAACATGATAGAAAATCAGAAAGGCGGCATTCAAATGACTGAAAAAGGCAGAACCATGGCATTCCAGATTCCCGAAGAACTCTTCCAGCGCATCAAGCGTCACTTGGAGCGCGAGACGCTCCGTAGCGGCAAAAAGCTCACCCAGCGAGACTTCGTGCTGAACCTGATCACGCAGGCACTGGACGAAGCGGACGCTGAGAACGCCGCAGAGCAGAACACCCCCACTGAGACCCCTGTCGCGCCCCGTGTGGCCGACGTGACCGCTCCAGCGAACACGGACACCCCCGACGAAGATAACGCCGTGTAAGCCCGCAAACGCCGAAGTAAAAAAACGAATCATACATGGAGAAAGCCGCCCTGGGCATCTGAGATCATCAGATGCCCAGGGCGGCTTTTTGCGTTTCATCAGAAAGGAGGCACACATTATGGCAAGCGAGATCAGAAATCGCTTCACAGACACAGAAATGCAGATCGCCAGAGAAACGGACCTGCCGGAGCTGCTCTCCCACCTCGGCTATCAGGTGAAGCGCGTGGGACGCTTCCATACTACCGCGGAGATGGACAGCCTGCGGATCAAGGACCGGCGTACCTGGTTCCGGTATTCCCAGAATACCGGCGGGGATGCCATCACCTTCCTCCAGCAGTTTTGCGGAAAATCCTTTCCGGAAGCGGTGGAGTACCTTCTGATCTTCCATGGGAAAGCCAGAGACGCGCCCATTCCGCAGCCAAAGCCGATCAGCCCGAAACAGGAGTTTTCCCTGCCGCCCCGCAACGCGGATGACAGAAGGGTTTTCGCCTATCTCCGTAAGCGCGGCATCGCCGCACAGGTGATCCGGCAGTTTATGAACAGCGGCCTGCTGTATGAGGATGCGGTACATCATAACTGCGTCTTCGTCGGCAGGGATGAATCCGGACAGGCAAAGTACGCGGGACTGCGCGGCACCTATGATCTGAACGGTCCCGGCTTCAAGGGAGACGCTCCCGGCAGCGACAAAAACACAGGCTTCTCCCTCCCGCACGATCCGCAGTCAGATCTGGTGCTTGTCTTTGAGGCACCCATCGATCTGATGAGTTACCTCACACTCCACAGAGACACAACCAACGCCGTTGCTCTGTGCGGACTCTATGACGGCGCACTGCAGACCTATTTGCAGGCACATCCGGAGATCCGCCGTGTTGCGTTGTGTCTGGACGCGGACGAGCCTGGGCAGAAAGCCACTCGGCAATTACAGGAAAAGTATCAGTTACAGGGGTATGCCGTTGCCGTGGAGAAACCGCGCTGCGGCAAGGATTGGAACGAGTATCTGCAAAGAAAGATTTGCAGCCGGGAAAGGGGGCGATAGCCAAAAGGACATCGTTTTCAACGCGGATAAAAAACAAAAAATATAAGGAGGACCTATGAATCTGAAAAAGAACCATTATTCCCGCAGAGCGCTGGCGCTGCTTCTGACGCTGGTCATGTGCGTGGGCATGATCCCCACCGCCTTTGCCGCCCAGCAGAACAGTTACCACGACCCCGCCGAGCACTGGATGCAGGCGTCCGGCCGTACCAATGAGCTGGACGCCAACAGTGTTGTGACCCGCGAGACCTTCAAGTGCGGTGAGTGCGGCAAAGCCACATCCTTTGAGGTGTTCCGCGTTCCCGAATATACCCGCAATGGCCAGCCGGCACTTAGCCGCAATGTGAAATATTCGGACGGCACGATGGTGGATGGTGTCGGTAAGGGTGATACCATGGACGGCATCCCCGGCAAGGACGCCACCTATACCGGATATCACTACACCAAAGCCGTCTGTGAAACCTGCGGCGGCATCAACACCAATATGAGCAAAAGCGAGTACGGCTATCTGAAAAATGTCTACTGGCTGTATGACTGTGCCGCCGCATTTACGCAGGAACTGGACGAAACCGTTTCCTACGAGTACACGGACGATACCTATCACACTATCACCACCAAGGGCGGCACCTACTGCGCATTCTGCTACGGTACCAATCATACGGTCAGCCGCAAGCTGGAGCGCCACAGCATGGTGACGGAAGTCCTGCCCCAGCCGGCAAACGGACGCTTCGCTACGGTAGAGAAATGCAGCCTGTGCGACTACGCCCGCTATGACTACACGGCGGCAAAGGCAGTCATTGCAGACTATTACGGCGTGGTGGACGGCAAGCCCCACACCATCACGGTCAGCGACCTCTCCGAAGCCGGTGTCCGCACCTCTATCCGCTACGGCAACAGTGCGGATAGCTGTACCATGACCTCCGCGCCCAACTACACGGAGGAAGGTCAGTACATGGTCTACTACGAGATCACCTACACCTACAAGGGCAAAGAAATGACCGAGAACGGCGTGGCAAAAGTCTGGCTCCGTGACGAATCCACCAAGGATGACGGCTCTTGTGCCTGCGGCTGCGGCGATCCCAACTGCGGCTGTCAGAACAAGCATTGCAACGGAAATTGCTGCACCGACAAGGGCTGCGGTGAAAACCACAAGTATATTCTGCTGGACAGCACCAAGGCCGGCTGCACCACCCTCGGCTATGACCGCTACCTCTGTACGGAGTGCGGCAAAATCGAAAAGCGCGACTATGTGGACTCCCTCGGTCACGCATGGCAGAGCATCGTCATCCGTGACGCCACCTGCGAAGCAGACGGCAAGCAGCTGGAGTTGTGCTCCCGCTGCGGCGAAATGAAGCAGACCGCCACGCCCAAGGGCGAACACAGCTATGAGGTCTATACCGTGGCTGCCACCTGTACCAGCCCCGGTTATACCGTCCGCGAGTGCTCCGTCTGTGGGGATCGTCACATTGAGGACATCACAGCGGCGCTGCCTCACAATTACGAATCCCATGTCATCGCCGCTACCTGCGAAAACGGCGGCAAGACCATCCACCGCTGTGACGGCTGCGGCAGCAGCTTCGTCACAGACTACACCGACGCGCTTGGTCATAGCTGGGATAAGGGAACCCTTGTTACCAACGCCACCTGCACCGGCGAGGGGGTCATGGAATACCGCTGCACCCGCTGTGGCTACCACCGTCTGGATGCCGACCCTGCGGATGGACACATCCCCGGCGCTCCTGCTACCTGCACGGAACCCCAGCTCTGCACCCGCTGCGGCGCGGTGCTGGAAAAGGCCCTGGGACACGATTACAAGCCCGAAGTAACTGCTCCCACCTGCACCGAGATGGGTTACACCACCAACACCTGCGCCCGCTGTGGCGACAGCAACAAGAGCAACTACACCGAGCCTGCCGGTCATAAGCCCGGCGACTGGATCATCGACAAGGAGCCTACCACCGATTCCGAGGGCAGCAAGCACAAGGAGTGTACCATGTGCGGTGAAAAGCTGGAGACGCAGCCCATTGAAAAGATCTACAACAGCGCCACCACGGACAGTAAGGGTGAAGCCGTTGTAGGCGGTTATCTTGTGACCGTCACGGATACCGATACCAAAAATCCTGTGGCAAACGCCGCAGTTGCGCTCCATAAGGACAACAGCATCTCCATCCGCCTGCCCAACAGCCGTCTGCTGGACTACGCCGACCAGACCACCGTGACCGTGCAGCTTGTCAAGGACAAGTCCGCTGTGCCGGACATGAGCATCGCTGTCACGGATAAGAATGACAACTACGCCTCCGGCAAGACCGACAAGGCAGGTCAGATCACCGTTCCCACCGGCAGCGGTAAGACCAACGAGGACGGCAAGGTCACTACTGGCTATGAGGATGCGGACGGCGACCGCTGGACGCTGACCGTCAAGGTCATCCGCACGGACACGAAGCGCCCCATCTCCGGCAGTGCAGTATCCATCGGCAAGACCGGCAATATCACGGTGAAGCTGCCGGACGGCACAGATCTGGACGCCAAGCATCAGGTGACGGTCATCGTGACCGACCACAAGAAGGCTCCCCAGCAGGGCAAAAATGTTGCGGTCAAGGGTGATCTCGGTCAGTCAGCCGCAGGCAAGACCGACAAAAACGGTGAGTTGACCGTCCCCGAAGTGGAGCAGACCAAGCGCCACGGCGTTTACATCGTCGGTTACACGGACGGCACCTTCGGCCCCAGCCGCAGCATGACCCGCAGTGAAGCCGCCGCGATCTTCGCCCGCCTGCTGGCGGAGAAGAACGGCGATACTATTTCCACGGCGGCAAATACCAAATTTGCGGATATTCCCGCCCATGCCTGGTATAGCGGCTATGTGAAGTATCTGAGCAACAACGGCATTACCTACGGTAAGAGCAAGACCATCTTTGCCCCCAACGATGCCATTACCCGTGCTGAGTTTACCACGATGGCTGTCCGTTTCTTTGATGTGTACGGTGATGGCGACGCTGAGATCATGGAGCAGTTCAGCGGCTTCAACGATGTTTCTTCCGGCTATTGGGCGGCAGAATACATCAAGTACGCCGCGCTCCACGGTTGGATCAACGGCTATGGGGACGGCTCGTTCCACGCAGACCGCGAGATCAACCGCGCTGAGGTCGTCACCATTGTCAACCGCCTGCTGGGACGCGAAGCGGATGAGGACTACATTGCGGACAACCTCCGCAAGCTGAACACCTTCCCGGATGTCACGAAGCGCCATTGGGCATATTACGCCGTCATGGAAGCTGCCAACGCCCACACCGCCGTGCTGGGCGAGAGCGAAAGCTGGAGCAAGTAAATTGTATCCCCCTGCGGGTGGTCTGAGAGCAGACCACCCGCACTTTTTAACTAAACCTAACCATTAAAAAAAGGAGCACTGAATATGCTGAAAATTACTGCCATTGGCAATCTGACCCACGATGTGGAACTGAAGATGAACGAGGCCACCGGCAAACCCTACGCTATCCTGCGCATCGCCTCGGACCGCCGCTATAAGGATAAGGACGGCAACAAGCTCACCGATTATATCTCCATCAAGGTGCGCGGCCCTCTGGCGGAGCGCTGTGCGGCGTTTGCGTGGAAGGGCTGTAAGCTGGCAGCTGCCGGCGATTTCGAGACCATCACCTTTGCGGACGATCCCCAGCGCCAGCCCGGTTTCCTCATCAAAGCCAGCGATGTGGAATTCCTGTCTCCCCGCAAGGCGGAGGACGCGGCACAGGCGGTGGAGGATATGTCCGCCAGTGAGGACGCCGCCTGATGAAAAACACCGGGATCACATACACCAGCGCAGAGCGCAGTCCTGTGATCCTGCCGGAGATGGCCGAACTGCTCCCGCCTTTGAGCGCGGAGCAGTCTGCCGCTCTGGAAGAGGATCTGCTGCGAAACGGCTGTTACTCCCCCGTTATCATCAATGAGGACATGGTGATCGTGGACGGGCATAACCGTCAGGCACTGTGTGAAAAGCATGGTCTGCCCTATACGATGGCGGTATTTTCCTTTGAGGATCTGCTGGAAGCCAAGCAGTGGGCGCTGGATACGCAGAAAGGTCGTCGCAATCTGGAAAAGTGGGAGCTGGGCAAGATCGCGCTGAAGCTGAAGCCGGAGATCGAGGCGAAAGCCAGGGCAAACCAGTCTGCCGCAGGTGGAGATAAGTCTGATAAGGGAGCGCTTTTGACAACATTGTCAGAAGCGCTCCCTTCTGTTAGCACTCGTAAGGAATTGGCGGATGCTGTTGGTATCGGAGAGGTCACCATGGGCAAGGTCATGCAGATCGATGAGAATGCCCCGGAGGTTATCAAGGAGGCTCTGGATAAGAAGGAACTTTCCATCAACAAGGGTTATGACCTGACCCGGCAGCTTCAGGACCTTCCGGAAGAGCAGCGGGAGCAGGCGGCCGCCGAAGCGCTGGAATACGAAAAAGCGAAAAAAGAACTGAAAAAGCAGGATGCCGAGATCGACCGAAAAGGAAAGATCGCGGCACTTTTCTGCAAAGCGTATGAAAAAGCTGTCCTGCTGACACCGTCCGAGGAAAATGTCCGCTGCTGGACGGACGGGACGCGGATGACCCCGGAGGAAATGCGGGATACCGTGAAGGAATCCCGCGAGCTGGCGGAGGTGTTCCAGACGATTGCGGATATCATCGAGCAGAAGATCCTGCCCGCGGATTGGAGGTGTGCCGATGCAGAAAGCGAAGAAAACGATGCCCAGCCGGACGGGAATCCCGACTGACGCGCAGGCGGAGATTTTGCAAAAGCTGTCTGCCGAGACGAAGATCACTTCCTGTGAGATCGCGGAAATCTTGAAAAAGCATGATGTCTGCGGAGATATGGATGCGCTCCAGGACGCCTACCGGAAACGGCTGGGACAGCGTCTCCTGTCCGGCATCCGGGACGAGAACGGCAAGCGGGAAATCCTCTCCACCAGCGGCGGCGAGTATGTCATCGTAGACTGCTGCAATGACCCGCAGAAGTTGAAAGCCATCCAGCGCCGTATTCAGGCGCAGATGAATGGGCTGGATGTGTCTGCAGGGAAGGTGCATGGGCGCGTTCACTTTTTAGAGCGTTTTATGGGCTGGGTAAGAAAGGAGCGGTCAGATGGAGCGGCATGAGGAAATGCTGTCCCCGGAGGAACAGTACGCGCAGCTTGCGCCGACGCTGGACACAGACGGTTTCTCGCTGTATGCCGCCGCGGAAGAAGTCACCGGGCTCAAGGTCTATGAAGAATTTCCCTATGAGGATAACCATGGAATGTTTGAGATGGCAGACGGACACACGCTGCTGCGGTATCTGGAAGCGGCATACTTTGGGGTCGTTACCTGGGAAATCGTCCCCGGCACGCCCTATGAGCGGGCGATTCTCGGTGAAGTGGATAAGACCTCACCGGAGTATCGCGCGTTTTATCAAAAGATCTGCGCGGGTGCGGCAGCGCACATCAAAAAACGTATTGGGAAGGAGAGACAGAATGTGAAGGAACCGATCACAGAGATCAACAAAGAATCCTTCTGGGACCTGATCCATGAGGCAAAAAACGCCTGCGGGCAGGATATGGACGTCATGCTGGCCTATCTGAAAGACCGGCTGGTTTCTATGGGCCCCACGCAGGCACAGAATTTCCACGACATCATCCACGCCTATGAAGATCTCGCGGACAAGTTCGGCTTGTGGGACGCGGCAGGGATCATGAAAGAATACGGCTGCAGCGATGACGGTTTTATCGATTTTCGCGCCTGGCTCATCGCACAGGGGCGCGAAGTCTATTTTGCCGCGTTGGCAGACCCGGACAGCCTTGCGGATGTCGTTCCCTACGGCGATTGCTGCTTTGAGCAGTTGAGCTATGTCGGGGACTATGCCTACGAGCAGCTCACCGGGAAAAGCGCCTATGATCAGACAGATTGGAGCACATATGAAGCGCTTTTGATGAAGCTGGAACAAGATATCGTCTATAAGGACGGCATCGAGTTTCCCAGAGAGGGCGCGGATCTGAAGAAATATCTGCCCCGGCTCTGCGCGAAGCATCCGGAGTGGGACGGTCAAACGCGCTGGAATCTGCAGCTGAAGGAGATCCGGGATCTGATCCATGCCGGAAAGGACTATGACCGGCGCCAGACATCAAATAAGAAGAAACGCAGCCGTGGAGGTGAGGCAAGATGAGCGAGTCCATGATTGTTGGTGTTGACCACGGCTATGCCGCTATGAAAACAGCCCATTTCTCTTTTCCATCTGGTCTGGTGGCGTATGAGCATGAGCCATATACGCTGAAGGACGTGCTGGAATACGGCGGAAAATTCTATGTGGTGGGCAGCGGGCGTCAGGCGCTTCAGAAGAATAAAACGCAGACAGAGGATTATTACCTCCTCACGCTGGCGGCCATTGCAAAGGAGCTCTCCTTCCGTCATGCGGAGCCTGCGACAGAGATCCATCTGGCGGCCGGACTGCCCCTTACCAGCTTCGGGCGGGAGAAAAACGCATTCCGGGAGTATCTGCTCCGGGATGGGAAAACGGTGAGTTTCCGCTATGAGGGACAGGAATACTCCATCGCCATCCGCAAGGTGTCCCTGTTTCCGCAGGGCTATGCCGCAGTCTTGACCCAGAGCATCCTGCTGGATGAGCCTTCTGTGATCGTGGCTGATATTGGCGGATGGACCGTGGATCTGATGCGCCTGGACAACCGTATTCCCAATGCATCGACCTGCCGCAGTCTGGAACTCGGTATGATCCGCTGTCTGGATGAGATTGGTGAGCAGATCCGCCGCACACTGGGCCTGTCTATGACGGCGGCGCAGATGGAAAGCGTGCTGCGCGGCGATGCTGTCCATATCAATGAGGATGCCAGAAAAATTATTGACCGGCAGGCAGACGCCTATGTCCATCGCCTGCTCTCCGCCATTACGGAGAGCGGACTGGATACCCGTGCCATGCCTGCTGTTTTTCTGGGCGGTGGTGCGGCGCTGCTGAAGCGGAATGTATCCGCTGCGGACGGCCTTTGCCGTCCAGTCATCCTTGACGATGTGTCCCTCAACGCCAAAGGCTATGAGCGGCTGGCGGAACGTCTTTCCAAGAACGATGAGCAGTAACAAAAAGCGGATCAATCTGTCCTTTTCCATGTTCTCGCCCATACAGCGCAGGGCGTGGAAGAAGCTGACGGAGATCCCCGCAGGACAGCGTACCGCCGCAGTCTGCCGCATGGTCTGTGAGTATAAAGGGCAGCAGGAACTGCTGGACGCCGTTCGCCAGACCATCCGACGGGAACTGCGGGGAGTGCAGCTCACCAAAGAAGAAGCGCAGGATAGCGTCAGAGCCGGGGATGTAGATGAAAGCGTCCTCGGCTTTTTGCTTGCCCTGCAGGAAGGAGATGAGATGACCTGATCCGATATTTTGATATGTTCGCCGGCATCGGCGGCTTCCGCACGGGATTGACCCGCGCGGGCGGTTTCCGGTGTGTAGGACACTGCGAGATCGACAAATACGCCAATGCCAGCTATGAGGCCATTTATGAGCCGGGAAAGGAGGAACGATATTATCACGATGCTACAAAAATCGACCCCGCAGACCTGCCGGACTTCGACCTTCTGTGCGGAGGATTCCCTTGTCAGACATTTTCAATCGCTGGCAGAAGAAAGGGCTTTGACGACACCCGCGGCACTCTCTTCTTTGAAATTGCCCGATTGGCTCAATCCAAACGACCTTCGTATCTTCTGCTCGAAAACGTTCCGGGACTGCTGTCGCATGACAAAGGCCGGACGTTTTCTGTCATCCTCGCCACGCTTAATGACCTGGGGTACCGCGTGGAATGGATGGTGCTTAACAGCAAACATTTTGGAGTCCCGCAATCCAGAAGGCGGCTGTTCCTTATCTGC
>ADJS01010783.1_pt1 | contig 25066 bp, 22 predicted proteins | sample 268128 | NCBI WGS metagenome assembly ADJS01 (sample SAMN00007486, study PRJNA43253) | human gut metagenome | isolation source: feces sample TS28 | reverse complement strand
GCCACCTTGTCGAGGATGGCGGGGTTGGCGCGGCCGGCGCGGATGGAAGCCAGCTCATGGACCAGATGGTTGACGCTGGCGTTCATTTTTTCTTCAAAGGGTTTGGTCGTGCTGCTCATAGTAAGATTCTCCTTATTCGTAAAATAGTATAGGGGAAAATTATGAATTTTTCAAAACTTCAGCTTTTCTTTTTTGATTTACTCTTTCACAAGGGTGCCGACCATCTCGCCCTGCACCGCCTTGGCGATATTCTCGGGCTTACCCAGATCAAACACAAGGATGGGCAGGCCGTTATCACGGCAGAGGGTCGCAGCCGTGGAGTCCATGACGGCCAGACGCTCGTCCAGCACGCGGGTAAAAGTCAGCGTATCATAGCGCACGGCATCGGCATACTTGTGGGGGTCCTTATCGTAGACACCGTCCACCATCGTAGCCTTGAACATGGCATCGGCGCTGATCTCCAGTGCGCGCAGCGCGCTGGCCGTATCGGTGGAGAAGATGGGGTTGCCGGTACCGCCGCCGAACACAACGATCTTGCCGCTCTCCAGCGCAGCGATGGCCTTGTCGCTGGTGAAGCACTCGGCCACCTGCGGCATAAAGGAGCTGGTCATGACAACGGCCTCCACGCCCTGCTGGCGCAGTGCATCCTTGACGGCCAGCGCGTTCATGACGGTAGCCAGCATGCCGATCTTGTCAGCGTCCATGCGGTCCATTTTGCCGCTGGAACGGCCGCGCCAGAAGTTGCCGCCGCCCACAACAATGCCGATCTGCGCACCCAGATCGTGCGCCGCCTTGATGCCGGCACAGATAGAGGCGATGGTTTCCTCATCAAAGCCCGTGCCCTTGGGGCCGGAAAGTGCCTCGCCGCTGACCTTCAGAAGAATACGTTTATACTGAATTGCCATAAAAACACCACCTGTAGTTATTTTGGCGGTCTACCCTGCCGTACAGGCATAGTAAACCATTCTTTTTGTATTACATTTTACAATAATTTACGCACAAAGTAAAGCGGTGCAGCAAAAAAAGCACCGCTTCCCTGCCGGGACAACGGTGCCATGTCATTTTACAGCAATTCCTGCGCCCGCAGCACAGCCAGCTCACGGCGCAGCGCCAGCCGCCGGGTCTGCCGCTCGGCCATGCGCTCCACGGGGGATTCCAGCATCAGGTCATCGAGCGGCGGCGCGGGCGGCAGGGTGAAGCGCAGCTCCGTGCCCGGCCCCGGCCCCACGGCCAGCGACCAGCCCATGGCCTTTGTGTAGGCCGCGATAAGCGGCAGCCCCAGCCCGCCCGCATAGAGCAGCCGGGCGCTCCAGCAGCCATCGGTCAGCAGCGCCTTTGCATCGGGCGGCAGACCGGGGCCGTTGTCCCGGTAGCAGAACAGCCCGGGCTCACAGTGCAGTGTGATGCAGGCCCCCGCGTCTGCGGAGAGCGTGTTGGAGATCAGGTTCGTCATCAGGCCGTTCAGAAGGGCCGCATCCCCCACCGTGGGCAGCACGCTCTGCCCGGCGGTCTGCAGCTCGATCGTAAACGGCAGGTCATACCGGGCGGCCTCCTCCCGCAGGATGTCGCAGATCTCGCCCAGCTGGCTCAGCAGGTCGATGGGGCGCGGCACGCAGGTGCTGTGCAGCACGGCGGCTGTCGCCGCATCGGAGGCCTGATCCCCCAGACGGCGCGCGCCGAGCAGCTGCGTCTGCATATCCCGCACAAGCTGCGCCATGCCGGCGCGGTCCGCCGGGCTCAGGGGGTGTTCAAGCTGGTCAAGCAGGACCTCAAAAGCGTTTTCCATGCCGTCAAACACACGGCGGAACCGGCCGCGCAGCCCGCCGCGCAGGGCCAGCAGGTCTGCCTTGCTCTGCTTTTCCTCCATGGAAAACGCCTCCCTTTATCGTTCTGTCATGCTGCGCAGCTGCTGAAGCATTCCTTTAAAAAGCTGTCCGTTGGAAAGCACACCGTCCTCCGGGCGGCCGCACCGCAGGCAGAGCGCCCGGTACGCATCGGTGCCGCGCCTTGCCATGCCGGCGGATAGCCGGTTCAGTGCTGAGGTCACCGTTCCGACCTCGATGTCCTCCTCCGTTGCGACATACTGCTGCAAAACGCCGATCGGCTGCGGCTTGTCCGCATACAGGGCGTAGAGCAGCATCCGCTCGGCGTAGCGGTAGCCGTTCAGGGTCGTGGGTGCGCCGAGGCTTTCCAGCACATCCTCACAGCAGCGGCGCAGCCGGTAGAGCCGGTTTTCTTCCTCATCGGTGCCCATGCGGTAGATCTCATCAAAGAGGTTTTTCATGCCGTAGGGGCGCAGCATGATCTCATACCGGGAGAACAGCCCCAGCGCACGGCGGGCGGCCGTCTCCTCCGGCACAGGCACAAGCACCAGCACAGCCGGCTGCGGCTTCAGATCCATTTTGCCGATCTCCTGCAGCACCTGCGTCACGGCAGGCTTTGTGAGCAACGCATCCAGCACCAGCACCTGCGGGCGAAGGCCGCCGTGCAGCAGCTCCAGTACCTCCTGCCCGGTGGATGCGATTGCCGCCGCGCGGACCTCCTCGCTGTGGGTCCGGGCAAACAGCTGCATCGTATCCCGGTCAAGGCGGGAGCCGAACGCAAAAAGTGCCACAACGGCCGGTGTTTCCGGGAGTTTGGCCTGCCCGGCAGCCTTGTCCATCAATGCCACTGCCATCTCAGCCCACCGCCCATCCGCAGATATCCCGGAGGATCGCTGGCATCTGGTCAGGCTCCACCGCGTTTTCATACAGAAAGCGTGTCAGCATCCCGGCGCGCTCCTCCCCTGTGTCGCACAGCATCCGCTCCACCGGCGGTTCTTCATCGCGCTGCACGCAGATGACAAAGGCGTCCGCCTCGCGCAGCAGTGAATAGGTCACGGTCCCAGCCGCCTGCAGGTCTGCCAGCGCAGAAAATTCCCGCCGATAGCTTGCGATCCGTTGCGTATCCATACAAAAATCTCCCTCCACATAATGTTGCTCCCGTTTGCTTAAAAATACTATAGTGCAACACCTGTGCAGGTTCAATCCAAACCGCGTATACGATTTTATACGGCCAGAGCAAGATTTGTATTATTATAGCACTATTTATAGTGTAGCGCAATAAGCGTGCGGAAAACAGCCGTCCGCAATAAAAATCGTATGTTACACGACCTGTCCCCCTTTGGCCCCACAAAATTCTTGTTTTGCTCTTGACTTTTTGCGCAAAATGGATTACACTGGTTTAGTCGCAAAGACATGGGCCTGTAGCTCAGTTGGGAGAGCGTTCGGTTCGCATCCGAGAGGTCAAGGGTTCGAATCCCTCCAGGTCCACCAGAAATCCCGCCGTAATCCGGCGGGATTTTTTTGTTTATACGGCGCTTTGTATTGACACCAGCAGTTTAGATAGTTATAATTAGAACTGTTCTTTTTATTACCTGCAAAGGAGGGTTTCCTGTGCTGCCTGTATTATCCTATATACAGCACTACAAAAAATACTATACCGCGCAGTTTGAGGCCGCCTCTGCGGCATACGGGCTCAACCAGTTGGAGATCGACATCCTGCTGTTTCTGCACAACAACCCTGAATGTCACACCGCCGGGGACATCTGCCGCTACCGCGGGCTGGCGAAATCCAATGTATCGGCGGCGGTGGAGCGGCTGCGCGCGCGCGGCGTGCTGACGGTCTGCCCTGCGCCGGACAACCGCCGCCAGCGGCTGCTGGGCTTTACTGCGGACGGTCAGCGCATCGCCACCGCGCTGGCGGAGATCCAGCACCGCACGGTCGAGCCGCTGTTTGAGGGCTTCACCGCAGAGGAGCAGCAGAGGCTGCAGGAATATCTGTCCCGCATGGACGCAAACATCCAGCGTCAGCTGAAGAAGGAGTAACACAATGGCGTATCTTATCAAGTTTATCGTCTGCTTTATTGCGGGCATCGGCGCGGGGCTGGGTACCGGCTTTGCCGGCATGAGCGCCGCGGCGGTTATCAGCCCCATGCTCATCACCTTTTTGGGCATGGACCCCTACATGGCTGTTGGCATTGCATTGGCCAGCGATGTGCTGGCCAGCGCAATCTCTGCCTATACCTACGGCAAAAACGGGAATCTGGACATCAAAAACGGCGCTGTCATGATGGCCTCGGTGCTTTGCTTCACGCTGGTGGGCAGCTATGTGGCCAGCCTTGTGCCCGGCACCACGATGGGCGGCTTTTCCACCTTTATGACCCTTCTGCTGGGCGTCAAGTTCATTGTGCGGCCGGTTATGACCACCAAAAGCGCAATGAACGCCGTGAGCACAGAGAAGCGATTTGTGCAGTCCCTGCTCTGCGGTGCGGGTGTCGGGTTCATCTGCGGGTTTATCGGCGCAGGCGGCGGCATGATGATGCTGCTGCTCCTGACCTCGGTGCTGGGGTATGAGCTGAAAACCGCCGTGGGCACCAGCGTCTTTATCATGGCCTTTACGGCGTTCACCGGCTCGGTCAGCCATTTCGCCATCGGCGGTATGCCGGATGTATTCTGCCTTATCTGCTGTGTCGTCAGCACCCTGCTTTGGGCGCGCATCGCCGCCAAGTTTGCCAACAAGGCTACGCCCGCCACCCTGAACCGCGCCACCGGCGTTGTACTGGTCGTGCTGGGGGCGGCGATTTTGGCAGTAAATTATTTGTAATTTCTAAGCCTTCCCCTGAGGGGCTGCGCCCGCAGGCGCGTGTCGGAGCGCAACCGCCGTAGGCGGCTCTTAGCGCGTAGACTGAACGGTGGCCCCGCAGGGCCGGATGAGGGACGGAGTTGCCGTGGCAGCCCTTTGACGGGTAATAACGGCAGCGCAGCCCCTCATCAGTCAGCGGTCGGGGCCGCTGACAGCTTCCCCCGAGGGGGAAGCCACGCAGCCAACAAACAACAAAGCCGAGCAGTTTTTACGCTGCTCGGCTATTCTTATGCCTTCTTAGCCTCCCCTTCCGGGAAGACGATGAACAAGCCACCCTCGCGCACCCACTTGGCTGCGGCAGGATGCTTTTCCGCAAAGGTATTCCAAAGCTGCATGACAGCCCTTCCTGTCAGCTGTTGCGCAGGCGGCTTTCCAGCTGCGCGTTGAGGATGATGTTTTTAACGGCCTCGATGATGACCTTCAGCAGACCGATGACCCAGAAACCCTTTGCCTCCAGCACGATGCCGTCCACCATGCCCATGCTGATGGCACCGCTTGTCATTTTGGCCAGCGCGCGCAGCGGCATGTTGTACTGGAACAGCACATTCAGATCGGGCTTGCCTTTTTTGAAGCTGGCGTTCAGCAGTGCTGTCAGCACGGCCCAGATCAGCCAGCCCAGCGGGCTGCGGCTGTGGTTCAGCTCGCCCAGCGTCATGTTGCGGTCGATTTTGACCTTATCCTGCGGGATGGGATGTCCGAGCAGGGCCTCCCACTCGGCATCGGGCACATTCTGCACACTGCCGCTCTTGTAGTGCGGCAGCGCCTTGCCGGCATAGGGGTCGGGGGCATTGGTGCCGCGGATGTCAATATTGGCCGTCAGGCGGATGTCCGCGCTGGAGGCACCGACACGAACCTCATACCGGCCGCCCTCGACCTCCCAGCAGTCAGTTCTGGTGTTCCAGTAGCGGAACGCCTTGTCATCGAGCGGGAGCGTGACCGTGCGGCTCTCCCCTGCCGCAAGCGGCACCCTTGCAAAGGCCTTTAGCTCCTGCGCAGGGCGGAAAATCTCCGCACCGGGCTTTGCGATATAGACCTGTACGATCTCCGCGCCGTCACGCGCACCGGTGTTGGTCACGGTCAGGCTCACACTGTCGGCAGTGACCTTCAGGTCGGAATAGGCAAAGCTTGTGTAGCTCAGGCCGTAGCCGAACGGGAACGCCACCGGCACCCCGGCGGTCTGATAATAGCGGTAGCCGACATACAGTCCCTCGCGGTACTGCACGGTGCGGCCTGCCCCGGCAAAGTTATCCTTGGCGGGGGTTTTCTCATAGGCATTGGCCCATGTCTCGGCCAGCTTACCGCCGGGGTTGACCTTGCCGGTCAGCACATCCACCATGGCACCGGCACCGGCCTGCCCGCCCAGCGCCCCATAGACGAGCGCCCTGCAGTGGGCCAGCCACGGCGTTTCCAGCGATGCACCGGCGTTCAGGACCACCACCGTGTTTGGGTTGGCCTGCTCGACCGCCTGCAAAAGCTCGATCTGGTTATCGGCAAGCTTCATGTCCACGCGGTCAAGACCCTCGCTCTCCTTGATCTCATCCAGACCCAGACAGAGCAGCACCGTGTCGGCCTTTTGGGCCAGTGCCACGGCCTGCGCCTTTTTATCGGCGTCGGGGCGGCCCTGACGGTCAAAGCCTGCGGCGAAGCCCGCGCACTGCAGCCCGCTCTGCGCAAGGCAATCAAGCAGCGTATCGACCCTGATAGAGTTTACGGCGCTTGAGCCGGCACCCTGATAGCGCGGTGTTTCGGCAAAGTCACCGATAACGGCAACCCTTGCACCGGCGGCCAGCGGCAGGATGCCGCCGTCATTTTTCAGCAGCACGGCGCTCTCAGCAGCGGCGCGGCGGGCCAGCGCATGGTGCGCATCGGCGTCAAAGCTGCGGCTGTGCTTTTGCACGGCAGCGCTTGTATCCAGCACCAGCGTCAGCAGCTCGTCCAGTCGGGCATCCACATCCGCCTCAGTGATCTTGCCGCTTTGTACGGCAGCCAGCAGCTCCCGCACGGCGTCACCGCCGGGGGCGGGCATTTCCAGCGTGGAGCCGTTCTTTACGCCGAGCGCATGGTCGTTGGAGCCGCCCCAGTCGGTCACAACGGCACCGGAAAAGCCCCAGTCCCTGCGCAGAATATCCTGCAGAAGATGGGCGTTCTCGTTGGCATAGGTGCCGTTGACGAGGTTGTAGCTCGACATGATGGTCTTGGGCGCAGCCTCCTTGACCACGATCTCAAAGCCGGTCAGGTACAGCTCGCGCAGCGTGCGCTCGTCCAGAACGGAGTCGGACGCCATGCGCCGCAGCTCCTGACTGTTGACGGCAAAATGCTTGGGGCAGGCTGCAATGCCCTCGCTTTGAATACCCCGCACATAGGCGGCGGCCATCTTGCCCGAGAGATACGGGTCCTCGGAAAAATACTCAAAGTTGCGTCCACACAGGGGGCTGCGCTTGGTGTTAAGCCCGGGGCCGAGCAGCACGGCAACCTCCTGCGCAGCGGCCTCCTCACCCATGGCGCGGCCGATTTCCTCGCCCAGTGCGGGATCCCAGCTACAGGCCACGGTGGCCGCAGTCGGGAAGCAGGTCGCCGGCACGCTGGGGTTCAGGCCCAGATGGTCTGCCGCCCCGGCCTGCTTGCGCACGCCGTTCGGCCCGTCCGACAGGGTGATGGACGGCACACCCGCCTTGGGGCAGCCGCGCGTGGTGAAGGTGCCCGCGCCCGAAAGCAGCGCGCATTTTTGTTCCAGATTCAGTTTTGCGATGATTTCAGCGTTTTTCAAGGGGACACACTCCTTTTTTATAAGGCAATACCGTGCAATTTCAAGTCACGGTCATGCGCTTGCATTGTGCAGTATTGCGGGGGTTATTCTTATGCGTTCTTGTTTTCGGTTCTGCCAGCCTTGGCGGCCTTGTACAGCTTGACATCACGGACAATGCCGCGGATTGCCAGTGCAAACAGTGCCACGGCAACAAGGTCGATCAGAGCAACAAGGTAGCGCCAGCCGAGCACAGCGGGCTTAAAGTCGTGGCGCAGCGCGGCGGTATCGCCGATGCTCTCGGCATAGTCGCGGTTGGTCACGCGGACATGCAGGTACATGTAAAGGGTCTCCTTGGCGGCACGGCGCAGCGCCTGCATATAGCTGTTGGAGCCGGTCTCGCAGGAAAGCTGGCCGCCCATCATGCCGGACATCCAAAGGCTGCCGCCTGCACGCAGGGCCTGATCGCCGTTCATGAAGCTGTGGTGGTCGGCGTAGTCGGTGATAACAGCGCCGTCAAAGCCCCATTCATCGCGCAGGATACCGGTCAGCAGCGCCTCGCTGCCGCCTGCCCAGACCGCGCCGATGCGGTTGTAGCTGCTCATCAGACCGACAGCATCGTACTTCTCTACCAGCATCCGGAAGGGGCGCAGGTAGGTTTCGCGCAGGGTCTGCTCGGTCATCCATGTGTAGACGGAATCACGGTAGATGCCGCTCTCGCCATCGTTGCAGATGAAATGCTTGACATAGGTGTAAACACCGGCATCGTTGGCACCCTGCACGGTGTTGCCGCAGATGACGCCGGACAGCAGGCTGTCCTCGGAATAATACTCATAGTTACGCCCATTGAAGGGGCTGCGGTGCATGTTGGTGGCAGGGGCATACCAGCCGGTGTAGCCGTTCTGCAGCGCCTGCGTGCCGATGGTACGGCCCTCCTGCAAAGCAAGGTCGGCGTTCCAGGTCTGGGCCAGCGTGCTGGAGCTGGGGAAGCCGGTCCCGGCACCCATGCCGGTAAAGCCGCCGATCTGTGCGGGGCCGTCTGCATCCTTGCTGCGCACCTTGCCAACGCTCTTGAGCTCAATCAGACCGCCGTAGCCGTTGACAAACAGGTTTTCCATCTCGTCCACAGTCAGCTGATCCAGCAGGGCATCCCACTGCGGGTCGTTGAAGGCAGCGCCCAGCTGGTAGCCCAGCTCGGTAGTCTTGCCGTTATCCTCGATCTTCAGACCGTTCTTGGCACCGGTGGTGATGGCCTCATCGGCCTCGTTGATGTAGCCGTTCGCCATGTCGGCGGTGTAGAGGTTCAGCGTCTTGACATTGTCGGTCATGGCGCGGCTGGGGGTGCAGGCCTTCGGGAAGGTACCCGCAAAGTCGGCGCGGGTCAGATAGGTGATGTTCTGGGCGGAATCGCTGCCGTCAAGGCTTACGCCGTCAATGGCATCGCTGCCGGTGAACTTGTTGCCGACCTCGCTGCCGGAGACACTGTCGGTCGGATACTGCACATTGGCGGGCAGCGTGCAGGTCAGCGTTGCCTTCTCGGCATCGTCCACGGTGTGGGCATCGTGGCGCACGGTAAAGATATAGTCACCGGCATCCAGCTCATACCCGGCAAAGCCGTTGTGGTTGGCATCGTAGGCATCGTAGCTGGCCATCTTTTCCACGGGGACGGTCAGGGTGACCTCCTCGCTTTCGCCGGGCTGCAGCTCCTTGGTCTTGGCAAAGGCGGCTAGCTCCACGCTGGATTTCTCGATCTCGCCGGCAATGTAGGGGGCGGTATAGTACAGCTGGACAACATCCTTGCCCGCACGGTCGCCGGTGTTGGTAACGGTGACCTTGACCGTCACATCGCCGTCCTTGGTCAGGGTACTGCCGTCGGCGGCGGCATCGGTGATGTCCCAGTCAAAACTGGTGTAGGACAGGCCGTAGCCGAACGGATACTGCACAACGCCGTCATAGCCGGTTCCGTACTCGTTGGAAACATTGCTCCAGTAGCCCTCGGCGTCAGCGGTTTCGTACCATTTGTAGCCGATGTAAATGCCCTCGGCGTAATCCACATAGGAGACCTGCTCATAGGCATAGGGGGCATCGAGGTTGCCGCAGGTGGTGCCGTCCGCCGGGTACAGACCCTCAGCATCGGTGTAAGCGCCCACGCCCTCAAGCCCGGCGTTGGCGTAGCTGGCGGCGGTGGTCAGATCATAGGCCCAAGTGTCGGCAGTGCGGCCGCTCGGCTCCTTCTCACCCCACAAAACGGCGGGAATGACCGAGGCAGCCTCCGAGCCGGACAGCCCGGCAATCAGGCAGGCGTCCACACCGGGGATGGTTTCCAGCTGACCCAACTCCATCACGTTGGTGGAGTTGACCAGCACGACCACATTTTTGAGTTGGCACCGATGTAGGTAAGCAGATTTTCTTCCTCGGTGGTCAGTTCCAGCATCGTGCGGGTGTCATCCACCACGATGTCGCCGCCCTTTTCGGTGCGCTTGTACTGCTGCTTGGTGGCATCGTTGCTCTCGCCTGCCAGACGGCCGATGACGACCACGGCGGTATCGGAGTAGTTCTTGGCGTTATCCAGCATGGTCTGGGTGTAGTAGGCGGTGTTGTTGATGTCAGGCTCGTACAGGCGGCCGGACTGCTCGGGGCGGCTGTTCAGTGTTTTGAGATATTCGCGGCCGGGCTGGAAGTCCTTGTACATATCGGTCAGCTCGGTGTTGTACTCAATGCCATAGGCGGTCAGGGCGGCCAGCAGATCCGTGTTGACGGCGTTCACGCCGCCGGAACCGGAGCCGCCGCCCAGCCATGCGGTGGATGCCCAGCCGAACACATTGACCTTTTTGGTGTCAGCGCTCAGGGGCAGGGTGTTGTCCTTGTTCTGCACCAGCACGGTGCCCTCGGCCTCGACCTCTGCGGCGAGGGCCTCGGCCTTCAGCTTGGTGTCTGCGATTTCGGTTTTGGAATAATGGCCGCTGGGCGCGCCGATAAAGCTGTCGATGATGGTAGCCATCGTAGACAGCACATAGGTGCCGGCCAGCACTGCGACCAACAAGATCGCGGACAGTGCCAGCCCGATCCCATGCAGCACGGGATGCGGCTTGCGGACTTTCGGTTGCTTCGCCATTTGCGTTTTTCCTTCTTGTACACATTATACAGGCGTCTGCCTTTGTGTTGTCTCTATTGTAGCAGAGCCGGGGCAAAATAGGGCACTTTTTGCATAACCTGCCGGTTTTGGTGCATACTTTGCAAAAAAGGCAAAACGCGCAGGAAATTTTCTCCGCGTTTTGCCTAAGTTTATCCTTGTTTGGTTGTGCAACCTGCCAGCAACATAGCGGTTGGTCATTTTTGCGGCAGCAGCACCCGCAGGGTGAACCACTCGTTTTCCCAGTGCAGGGTCAGGGTGCCGCCGCGGGCCTCCGCGGCAGCGCGGACACTTTTCAGGTCGTAGCCGCCGTGGCTGCTGCGGCGTGGCAGACCGTCCGGGCCCAACTCCACGGGCTGGGTGCAGTAGTTTTCAAACCGCAGCATCACAAAGCCGTTTTGGGCGTAGATGGCCGTGCGGATCAGCCGTTTTTCTGGGTCCTGCTCGGTCAGCACGCTCTCGGTGGCATTGTCCAGCGCTGTGCCGACAATGGTGCATATCTCCCCCGTTGTCAAAAAATTCAGCAGCGTGCCGTCTGCGACACAGGTCATGTTGATGCCGTGCTGCTGGCAGTACAGGCTTTTGGCCGTCAGCAGCGTGTCCAGCACCGGGTTGCCGGTCTTGTTCTCGGCTTCATAGCGGCGGATGTCGCTCTCCATCTCCGCCAGAGCGGCATTCTGCTTGGCCTGATCCCGCTCGGCCCGGATGGCCGCAATCTGCATTTTCAATTCGTGGTAGCGCCGGTTGATCAGGCGTATATTCTCCTTGCTCTGGCGGTACTGCTCATATTGGCGGTGCAACACGGCGTCCATGGCGGAAAGCTCGCTGTGCAGCGCCGTTTCCCGCAGCTGCTCATGCTGGACGCTCAAAATCAGCACCCCGGCAAAATCCACCAGCGTGCGGATGTAGTAGACACTCATCGTCGCCTGTGCCTCGGCGATAAAGCTCAGGTTGCTCACAGCAAATACAGTCAGCGCCATAACGGCCGCCATCAGCGTGGCCGCCGCCGTAACCTTCAGCCGCGCGGCGATCACGCGGCGGCACTCAAACAGGTACAGCCCACCATACAGTGCGCCGTAGACAGCCGCCAACAGCAGCAGCGCCGGTATTTCGCCGCCCCCGCGCTGCGGCCAGAGCCAGCAGTGCAGCTGCCATTCCAGACTGGCCGCCAGTTCCGCCAGAACAAACGCCCGCGCGCAGCTGTAGCCGGCTTCCCGCAGGTTCATCTCCCGCGTGGCCCAGAGGTAGAGATACATCGCCGCAATGGCCGTCACCATGCAGGGCACCCACCACGCAAGCGGCACATGGCCGGTCAGGTGTAAAAACACTGCCAGCAGAATCGCCCAGATGGCGGTTATCGCCCAGTACACCGGCTTTGCAGTGCGGGGCGGCCGTGCCTGCGCATACAGCAGCGCGGCCAAGATCTCCGCCAGCGCCGTGTACAGCCGCGGTACATCCGGTAAAACGGACATTACCCCTCACCCCCGATGAAATCCGCCAGCGCCGCAAGGAAGCTCTTTCTCTTGGGACGGCTGATCTGCAGCTCATACGGGCCGACCTGCACAACGCTCTGCTGCACACCGGACACCTGTGCCAGATTGACAAGATACCCGCTGTTGCAGCGGGCAAAGGGCTGCGCAGCCAGCTTTTCCTCCAGCGCCTTGAGCGCACCGGGGGCCGAGAAATCACCATCCTCGGTGTAAAAGTGGATCCGGTGGCCCTCACTCTCAATGTAGTAGATGCCTGCCGCATCCAGCCGGCGCATGCCGCCGTCCACCGGAACGGCCAGATAGTGGCGCACACGGCGGGCCAGCTGATTCACAGCCTTCTGCAGCTGCTGCGAAAAGGCAAAATATGGCACGGGCTTCAGCACATAATCCAGCGCCCCCACCGCGTACCCCTTGATGGCATACTGCGCCATGTTGGTAATAAAAATCAGCAGCACATCGCTGTCCAGCGCGCGGATGCGGCGGGCGGTCTCCATGCCGTCCAGATGCGGCATCTCAACATCAAGAAAAATAATGTCGTAGACCGGACGGTATTCCTCAAGGATCTCGACGCCGCTTGCAAAGGCCGAAACCTCAAACGGTGTACCGTACTGCCGTGTATAGCGCTGCACATAGCCTGTCAGCTGCTCCCGGACGGCGGCCTCGTCTTCCACGATCGCAATGCGGGTCATCCGCAGCACCTCCTTTTGGCTGGTATCGCACCCGGGCATCGCTGCATAACGCCCGTGCCGGTGCGGTGCGCGGTGATGCCCGGATATTTTTTCCTGCTGTTAGTATAGCATACCGCACCCCCCTGCGCAAGAAGTGCCACTGCGGGCAGAAGTCACAAAGGGCGGCAGCAATTTTTGTCGTTATTACGCATTGACGGGACCGTCCCTGCAATTTTATACTGTTTTTATACGATATTATACTGTCTTGCGCAGGAGGGTCCGGCCATGAAAGCATCCCGCAGTTCTAAAAAGAAATCCGGTTTTACTTTGGTGGAGCTAATTGTTGTATTGGTAATTTTAGCGACACTGGCGGCGCTGCTGGTGCCCTCGCTGACCGGCTACATAGACAAGGCGCGGCAGAATGCGGTCATTGCCAAGGCCCGCGCCGTGCTGGTTGCCTCGCAGGCGGTCGTCACCGAGGCCTATGCGGATGGTAAGCTGGTTCTTGATACAAGCGGAGAGTTATATATGCCTCCCGATCCTAAGTCGGCCATTGCCCACACCATGGCCAAGGAGATTATGGCGCTGGCAGAGATAACGGAGGACGAATGCGAATGGCGCATTTACATTGTATCACCTATTGAAGAAGAGTATGCCGCGTTGGCCACCATTCTGCAGCTTGACTACTGCGACAAAAGCTACCGCGTGACCTATCGGGCTGTCCAAACTGAGTATGAGCCCGCAGGCTGGGGACAACCGGAGCCTGCTGAAAGCTTGCCGAAACTCGAAGATTGGGACACTCCTGCATTCCTAACTTCGGATGCATATGATCCCGATCATTCTCATCCAGACAATTAAATTGCTCACCGATTTTTTCTATTCTCCGGACTCTCTCTAAGAAGTGATATGCACCCCACAGCACTGCTTTTCGCAGTACGCCAAGTCGGAGTGTATATCACTTTGTCTGTTGTTCTGTTCTTCGGGAACTTCGGCGGCCAAAATCAGCAGAGCCTTTCTCCCCTGCAAGGTACCGGGGGATCACTGTGTATCTTTCCCCGCCACCAGCCTTACCGCTTCCTCTGTAGGGGCGGCATACATGCCGCCCGCCCACCTTTTCCTTGATCGCCAATGCAATCTTCCATCACCCTGTAGGGGCCGGGCATGCCCCGCAGGGGCAATCAGCGTGTCAAAAAATCACATTCTTGCCCTATTGAATGTGTAGGGGCGGCCATTGGTTGCCCGCCGACTTGACGCAGCAACGCTTTTTCCGGAAAAGTTATTTCACAGACAAACGGGCACGGGCGAGCAATGCTCGCCCCTACAAGAGTTTTTTTGACAGCCTGAAATACACGAGCTCTTCTCGCCCCCGATGGTGCACCAAGCTCCTGCTTTTCCGGAAAACAGCAATAAAAAATACCCCGCAACTTCTTGCGAGGTATCTTTGTGGTGCACCAAAATAACCCAAAAACGAACTTATGGGTATATGCGCACCGTGTCATTATAACTGCTACACTATAACAACGGTTCTGTTGTTCCTGCATAAATTATAAAATCAATCCAAAGTCCCAGTAAAGAGACTTTTGCGGCATATCCTCGCTTTGCTTGCGGTATTCCACAGTCCTCTTGACTGGGGCTTTTCCTTGCTTTTTTCCGCTGATCGCGGAACAACCCGCAACTCCTTATCCCGGTCGGGATACAGAATTTTATTTTGATAATGCGAAAGCGAGGAAAACACCATGAAGGAAACCATCAAAACCAGCCGCACCGCAGGATACCTTGAGAAAATTTTCCGCGCTTTGAACGCGAAGTATTTCAACGGCGAGTTGGAAGAACCCATCATCACGATTCAAAGCACGCCCAGAGCCTACGGACACGTCACCGTAGCCAAAGCATGGCAGAGAGGCGATACAACCCGCCACGAGCTTAACATCGGCGCAGGAACGCTTGCACGCCCAATAGAAAACGTGGTGGCGTCTACCCTCCATGAGTGCGTCCATCTCTGGAACATCCAAAACGGCATACAAGATTGCAGCCGAGGCGGGCAATACCACAATAAAAAGTTCAAGTATGCTGCCGAAGCCCGCGATCTGAAAATCAGTTACGACTCGCGCATCGGTTGGAGCATTACAGAGCCTACCGAAGCGCTGTGTGAATTTATTTTAGAACAGGGCTGGGAAGATATACGAATGAACCGCATTGAATGGAGCTACACCACCAAAGGCAAAGGCGCGGGAAGCTCAACCGGCAGCCCTGCAGGAGCAAGTCCCAACAGCCACAGCATAAAATATATGTGCCCCTGTTGCAAAAACAGTGTGCGGGCTACAAAGGTGGTCAATATCAAATGCGCGGATTGTGATGTACTGATGGTTGCACAGCAATAAAGAAAACCGGGAGCGAAATGCCCCCGGTTTTTTGTGCCAAAATTCGGGCCGCAAGCGGCCTGTGGTTTGTTTTGATTTGTTTACATCAAAATTCCGACCATGCTTTTGTGTACAAGCTCTGCTTGCGCATCCGTCCATTTGTCGTAGATGGTCTGCCCGTTATTCAGCTTCAGTCCTGCGTCCTTGTACTGCCAGCAAGATACCGGAGCGCCATTCTCAAACTTGATGACAGCCGGAACATAAATTGTTTTTACTCCTGTATCCAAGCTGTTACCGCCCGCATCTTTGATTGTTTTGGGAACCGTGTACTCCGACAAAACATGCAGCAGACTGTCATAGGCTGCTGTTCCGTGCTGCGTTTCAACGATGTCGGATTCTGCCGAATACCCGAATTGATAGTTGTATTTTTTGAGATTGCAATAAAGGACTTTCTCGATTCCGTTTTCTTTGAGAACATCTATCAACACAGGCACTGTATTCCGGCAATATGGACAGGTTGGATAGCCAAAATAAACATAGCCTGTATAACCGCTTTCAATATCTGACAGAATTTCTTCATCCGTCTGAACGATAAACGGGTTGTCTGTTTTGATATCCAATGATAGATATATGTTTCCGTCTTTGTCGGTGGTTCCGTTTTGTGAATCATATTCGTAAGCAAAGCAATATCCGATTGACGAACGCCATAGCAATGCCATCGTCATCAAGAGAATACATGCTGCATAGCCGATATGCAGCATCGTTTTCTTTTTTATAGCGATCATTCCTTTCTCTGCTTGCTTTGCCTTTTTGATGTCAACTGTTCAAAACAGAACCGTCCCCATTATCTACGTTATCACCTTCTTCCTTTCTTTTGTTTTTAGTTATCGAAATAAATTGAGTTATCTTCACTTCCGTTTGAGCCATATAGTGATAGGTAACAATTCTACGAATAACGCACGATGCAACGACATTTAGTATTTTCATTCTTGACCATGGCATTATGTGGACGGGGCAAGCCATGGGTTACCCCATCCCCGATAATGCCACCACTTTCGCATATACTTGTAAAATATAAATATCGTCTGACATCTCTCTGTGCCGGATGTTATTCGTACCGCATGGTCGTTATCGGCTATGCGGTTTTCTTTGTTTTCCCCCACTCCGCACCGTGCATGCGACTTTCATCGCACACGGCGCTCCCTCGGTGACTTATCACCGACTTGAGGCCATTGCTCCGACACTCATTACAAGTACCATCATAACTTCGACCTCTACTTTTCTGCACCGATTCAACTGCTTATTGTTCTTCGTCAGTTTACATCTATTGATGCTCGATACATTTCCCCGTTCCAACAATCCTATCCGTCACATATACCTTTAGGTGCCTGCTATGGGACCGATGACTTCTTTGGCAGCCTTTTGTACGCAAGTCCTTACTTGGCCGCATCATCGACATGCATTGCTGCATGGACTGTATCCCTTTATTTCGCAGGTTCGTCAGACCGAAACGGTCATACTCACCATGGGTATTTTATGGACCACCGGCATATCAGTTGGCTTCATGAGTCAACCTTCTGCCGACTTTACCGAGCTTCATACGATTTGACTTTCGTCATATATCGCATGTCGGAGTTTATGGTAGATATCCCTATCTATCGGATTGTCAGTTCTCCTGCAATTTCTTGCAGTGCGTAATCTTTTCAATTACGAACGAGTCGCACCCTGCGTCCAGTCAGTCTGGTCAGGACTTACCCAATAGTCATTGGGGTTCAGCCCGCCAAGCTGGTCGTTCGAACTACCACTATCCCCACCGCTCGGCTGCTGCTGCTGAGCCTGCTGCTGAGCCTGCTGCTGAGCCTGCTGCTGTGCCTGCTGGGCTGCCTGCTGCTGAGCCTGCTGGGCAGCAGCCTGTGCGGCTGCCTGAGCAGCAGCCTGCTTCTGCGCAGCGGCCTTCTGGTCAGCTGCCTTTACCGGGCAGTTGCTGCTGGTGTGACCGGTCTGGCCACAGTAGCTGCAGGTGACTGCCTTTACCGTAAGCTCGTAAGTGGAGCTTACATCCCCATCAGAATTGACTGCCATAATGGTCACATTCCCAGTGTCCTTGGCGGTCACATTGCCTTCCGCATCTACAGTAGCAATGGACTCATCGCTGCTCTTCCAAGTAACGGCCTTGTCCGTAGCATCCTCCGGGAACACGGTTGCTTTGATGGTGTGCGTGTTGCCAACGGTCAGAACGCCTTCATTGGAATCCAGCGTAATGGACTCGATTGCCTTACCGACGGTGACCTTGGTCTCGGCCTTAGCGTTTTCGGGAACGACCAGCATCTCGCTGTCCACACCGGCGTCCTCTGCCGTAGCAGTGGTGTCTGCCACGATGGTAGTGGTGATGGTGCATTCGCCAACGCCTACTGCGGTGACATTACCGGACTCATCCACGGTCGCTACCGACTCATCGCTGCTCAAGTAAGCAAGCTTGACATCGGTGGCGTCCTCGGGAGTCATCTTAGCACCCAGCGCCTTGGTAGCCTCACCGTTGAGTTCCAGACTCAGAGTTTCGGGGGCTTCTACTCCGGTGGGGGTAATCACGACCTTTACATGGGTCGTGGAAGAAATATTGGCATCTGCAACGGATACCGTGACATCAGCCTCACCGGCACCGACTGCGGTTACCAGACCGGTCTCATCGACGGTTGCAACCGTTTCGTCGGAGGAAGTCCAAGTGAGATTCAGTTTGGATGCTGCCTCGGCAATCTTTTCCTGCTCGGCCTTGTCGTCGGTGCCATACTCGATATTGAGCTGCTGGGTCTCACCCTTTTCCAGCACAATGTCGGTGGGCAGCCCCACTGAGGTGATATCGACGCCGCAGCCAACCAGACTGACGGCCATCGCGACTGCCATAATCAGGCACGCGATACGGGTAAATGTCCCGGGTGATTGGATTTTTGAAAATTTCATAAGGCTTCTTCTCCTTTCGCCGTCGATCTATTGAGGATCGACGGCTTTTGATTTTTCCGCATTATGTGGACGGGGCAAGCCAAGGGTTCCCCCGTCCCCGATAATGCCTCATAAGCAGAGTATAGCACAGCCGCCGACGAAAGTCCATATATAGTCTGCATTGGAGTGTCAATAATGGTACTCTAATATAAGACTATATATGGACGGTGATGAACTTGTACACGCAAAAAGCTACGGCAAAGCGCATCCAACAACTATGCGCTGAGCATGGCTACAACATCAACAGCCTTGCGCGTGCTGCAGGAGTGCCACCGACAACAGTCAAAAACATTGTTCACGGTACCAGTCGGAACCCCGGTATCGTTACCATTAAACGCCTATGCGATGGATTGGGGATTTCCTTATATGATTTCTTCGATTGTGATGATTTCAGAACAAACGAACCAGAAGAAACAGAGTAAGAGAGCGGCAGGGATTAACCTTACCGCTCTTTTTTTGATGTTAACTTATCAATAGCGAGAGCGAGGATTCAAATAATCCTCCTCGGCCATATCCATTTTAATCGTATCATAGATTCCGGCCTCAACATCGGCGGACAGCCCCATGCTCTCGGCATTGCCATACTCCCCGGCCTCGGTCTTGCTCAACAGCAGCCGTCTATCCTCGGTCAGACAAAAGTACCAGTCATCACCATAAACGGAAACTACTCCAATACGGTAGTGGTCATAATTTCTTGCCGCTGTAACCGTTACATTGTCCATGTTGTGTGTACTCCTTTACATTATAATATAAGCCTCTTGATTCTGCCCTTTTCTATCCCTGTCAGGCGGGCAAGCTGACTAAATCCAATGCTTTCCTCATCAATCAGGCGTTGGAACACTTGTGCTTGCTTTTCTTCCGGCAACCGCTGCAGCTGCGCAGCGGGCATCCCGGTAAGTATCGTGATGATATGGTTAATCTCCGCGTCACTGACTTTACTTTTTGAATTGTCAACATCAAGTATGCCGCGGGTGTTGATTTCTGTTTTTGTATGCCACTGCAGGAGTTCGTCATGTGTTTTAATCTGCATGGCATATTCTGTGTGCACCTTGCAGATGCAAGTGCTGCGTGTTGCAAAGTAGTCGCGGTAGCTGCTCCAAGGGTAGTCGGCCATTGTATCGGTAATGCCAGCGGCCACCGGGTTATTATGGATGTAGCGCAGTACGCGCAAAAAATATCCTACCGTTGTGACCGGTTGACTCTTGTAGCGATCCTGAAACAGTGTACCTATCCGCTCATACTTGCGGTTATAATATGCTGCATAACGGATGCACAGGCTTTTCATCCCGGCTTCCAGCGGCTCAATGCCGGTTTTGGATGTGCGTATCAACAGATGTGCATGGTTGCCCATCAGGCAATACGCCAAGATTTGAAATTCATCGGTTTGCGTGAATTCAAGGAAATGAAGAAATTGTATATTGTCCGCGTCATCATTGAATATCTGCATTTTATTGATGCCGCGAATCATCACATGGTAGATGCCGCTTGCCGACATCCTGCGTGGTCTACGAGGCATTGCTATCACCTGCCTGCCGAATATACAACAGATTTTGAATGATAGCGGAAGCATCCCCGCGTGTTGTCTTTTTGGTGTTGATTTTGTAATCAGGTGCAAGTTTTTTGATAAGCGTTACCTGCTCGCGCGTGATTGGCTGGTTGTCCCAGCGCTTGCGCTCTGACTTGCACCAGATATATTTTGCGTTGGCGTGTTTCTGCCGGAGATCCTGATACACCCAGTCAAAAATGAACTGCAGAGGCATCGGGCTTTTGGCAGATTTCTTGTTTTTGTACAGAAAAACCGTTCCATCTGTCAATGGCTTGCTGATTTTGTAGGTCACACCCGGAATCGGCAGCAAATAGCCGCCAGTTGTAAGCGGTATCCATGCAACATCGTGCATATCAGCTCCCATGCCAACATCCATTACATCCACCTCGCGTTCTTTTTTTATCCATGTATCAGGGATTTTTTCAGCGGGCAATACCTCAATCTGTTCTTCACTGTCCGCCATTTGTTCCTGCTTTGCTTTTTGCGGTTGGGGTTCTTTAGGTTCATCCCCGATCAATGTTGCTGCCGTGCAGATTGGATAGTCGCTGATTCCCACGCAGTCTATCACATTGCAGCACGGTTTGCCCGGATAAGGCCGAAGCCCGCGCCCTACAATCTGTGCGTATAAGCCTACATTGGTCGGTGCAATTGGCCGTGCTATGATAATTGTTTCCGTTGCGGGCAAATCTGTGCCCTCAGTAAAAATGGAGTAGTTAACAAGCACCTTGATAAGACCAAGCGTATATGCCTCAAGCAGTCTGTCCCGGTCTGGTGTGGCAGCCGTTACCGCAGCTGCAATCTTGCTGTTGCTTTGTTTGTTAATAAGATGCGTTATGTCGCGCACTTCATCAAGACTCGCCGCAAAAATAATCGTCGGGCCTTTTGCGTATTTGTTGTATGCTTCCACAACGCCTGCCGCCGTACCGGACATTACACGGGCAACTGCTGTCTGGTCGTAGTCGTTGGTGTCCTCACGGATTTTAACCTTGCCCATGTCGTATTTCAGGTTAACCTGACGGCACTTAATCGGCGCAAGGTAGTTGTTTTTTATTGCCCACAGCACATCCTTATCATAGATGATATCCTCAAAAACGCAGCCAAGACCAACGCCATCTCCCCTATGCGGGGTTGCAGAAAAGCCAAAAATCTGCGCGTTTTGAAAATAATCCAGTATCCGGCGATATGTAGGTGCTGCTGCATGGTGTGCTTCATCCACGATGATTGTATCAATCTCGCGCGGATTGTATTTGTCAAGGCGGCTTACAAGCGACTGCACCGAGGCACTAATAATCGGCTCATGGTTTGCACGCTTATCGGCAAGCTCGACACCGCAAGTAAGGTCTTGTAAGTAGGTTAATGGTTGGTGTACCAGTTCCTCCCGGTGGGAAAGAATCAGGCAATGATGGTCGTTTTCGTTGACTTCCCAGCGGAGAAACTCCGTGAAAATCCGTGTCTTACCCAGCCCTGTTGCCAGCACCAGAAGCGCAGCACGCCCCTCATAGTGTTGCATACGAGCAAGCGCTTCTTGCTGGTAGTCGCGCAAAGGCGGCACGGGCGAGCCTTTGTTATTCGTTATCATTTTATCACCCCCATATAAACGGATCATCTGTACGCAGTTTGAAAACTGTTGTTTTGTAAAAAAGGCTCTCTTGCACAGTCATGAGCAAACAGCCAGAGCCCGGCTGGTAGCCATCCGCTGTAGCAATATGCCACACTGTGTGCTCTCCGCCGCTGCCGATCATAAGAATGCATTTGCCCCCATCACTATTGCGGTACTGATAGACCTTTTCCTCTCGCCATACACCGGCACCATCAATGTCCTCACGAGAGATAGTGTAAACAAGCGCCAAGCCATCCGTATTCTTACTCAGTTCCTGCGCCTCTGCAACCATTTTGGGGGTCATATTCTCGCGGATGACCTGCAGAAATATATCTGCAGATGCATACCCCACCGCCGAAAGAGTTTTGGATTTACTGCTCATTTTTGTCTTCTCCTTTTGTTTTGTTCTTTTCTTCAAGTTCCTGCATAGTCATTTGATGATACAAATTTTCACCGTTCATCAAAAATTCCCACGCCGGAGATTTTTTATCGGGCAGATTGCGCAGCATGGTGTCCTCGAAGTAATACCCCTGCAAAATCTCGCCGTTACTCGTCAAAAAGCGTCCCGGCGTATCACTGGGAATCAGCTTTGCAGCATCAGCGTTATCCAGCGCCAACATAGATAGATTTGCGTCAGATTTGCCAACCAGCCGAATCGTCAGATTGTTGCGCAGTTCGCCAGAAAGCACCTCTGCAGACGGGCGCTGCAAACTGATAAGAAAAGAGAATCCGACAAAACGTCCTGTACAGGCCAGCTCATTGATTGCTTCGACAATTTCCTGCCTTGCTGCCTTTTTAGCCTTATTTTGCGTCCTTGTGTCCAGTGCAATCGCAGCCTCATCAATCAACAGCATCACCCGGCGCAGCTTATTATCCGGGTAACGCTCGTTGTAGTCATCGATGTTGCGGCAATCGTGTTCTGCCAGCCAATCGCGGCGATCATGTAAGCGCTCGATCAGGCGCTGCATAACCCACAGCAGATTTTCGTCGTCGTGCACGATATATGTGCCCTTGCTGCCCCAGATGCCGCCGTACTCCACATACTTATAGTCGGCCACAATCAGGATGTAGTCACGATATAATGCCTGTGCTGCAATGCCTTTGGTTTCCATCGTTTTACCGCCGCCTGTTGCACTTGCCGTCAGGATGCCGGGGTCATTTTGGATATCCGCATACACTGTGCCGGTCACGGCCTCGCCCAGCGCAAATTTGGTCGACCTATCCGGGATAATGCTGGGCGACCAGTCAATCCGCGTAGGTAATGCATCGTTGGCAACGGTATGCACCGTGTAGGTGTATGGCTCTGCGCCCTCTTTGATTTCTACAACATAGACACCAAGCGATGCCGCAATCGTTGGCGATAGGTCTTTCCATCGTTCCAGCGGCAATCCCTTGATTTTGAACGTTAACAGACAATTTTCCTGCTCTCCGTCAATGCGTTTTCTCTCAACAAGCAGTGGCGCTTCACCGGCCGAATTGACAATGCCGCCGCGTAAAAGATCTTGGTACATCTGTTTTGCCCCGGTCACACTGCCTATGCGGTAGCATACAACGACCAATGCGATTGCTGCCACAGCAAGCATCTCAACGCTTTGCAGCACAGTCATCAGATGGCCGATGCTGCCCATTGACTCGGTTGCCCGCATATCCTGCACACTGTATGCCAGCCAAGCCATAACAAGCATTGCAACAATCCACAGCGGATTGGCCTTGACCGTATGCGCAATGCCTTTTGCCCCATTGACGGTCGTACCAATGTAATAATGCAGCATCGTGTTGTGCTGCAGTTCGTTTTTAGTTGCGTTCATATTCTTTTTCTCCCGTATTTATACAAGTAAGCATCCGCTTCTGCTCCCGTCAGCGGCACAACATAGTCATCGTCCGATGTTTCCACCCGCAGGAAATATCTGCCATCGCAGTTTTTGTATACAGATTGCACATACTGACGTGCGCCATCTGCAAACAGGTCAAGTATGTGTGTGACATCTGCCAGCCGCTCTGCGGTATCGGTATCATATACAATACCATTCAGTGTTGCTTTCATAGAATTTCCCTTTCGTCATTTAAACAAAGATTTCTGCTCATCTTGGATTACATAATCCGAGGGTAGTCCCTCCGGCTTGTACTCTATGCCCAATGAGCGGCAAAAATCCTTCAAATCGTCCTCGCTGTCATCGGTCACATCCGCATACATTGCTGCCACTGGATTAGGCCCGGAGCCAATCAGTGCATACTCCTGTGTTGCGGCACGGTATGCATAGATATCCATCGTATGGCGAGTCAGATGTATCAACTTTTTACAGCGTCGCTTAAGCTGTGCTATTGGCTCTTTGTTATCAGCAACGGCAGCGTAAAAATCGTCGATGGTAAGCACGCTTGTTATGATAATAAGCGATACCTCCAGCCAACGGTCATGATACCTTGCCGATACAGAGGACGCCGAGTTGTTGTCCAGCATTTTGAGTACATCGGACAGTGGCATAATCCCGGGACGAAAATCGTCCAGTATCAATGCATCCTGCCCGTTATAGTCCTGCACCGGGTCGCGGCTACTGCCGGATAGGCAATAGCTTAACCCTTTATCCTCGCATAGCTTTTTCGCAAGCGTTGTTTTGCCAGAGCCCGCATCACCCTCAATGTAGATGACGCTTATCTTGCGGTTGGTCTTATTTTTCAACGAGTTTTCGCGATACTCAAAAGCCCTTTCGTACTCAGTTTTGTTATCGATGTAGTTATCCATCGACACATAATCCGTCAAATTGTAGCGGCGAATTTTTCCTGCCTTGATACCCTCAATCGCTTTCTGAAATGATTTATTGGCCTCTTGTGCCTTTTCGCTTTTGGCCCGCTCTGCTATCCAGTCGTAGCCAGCTTTTGCGACAACTTGATCATCGCTGTACTGGTGCTTTTCCGGAGCATTGCGGTGCGTCAGATATAGCAGAGCGCCGCCTATATCTGCACGATAGGAGCGCCCTGCTTTGATTTTCTGCTTGATTGGTGATACATATTGCTGCGGCACACCAATAATATTGCCGATGGTGCTGGTGTTCAATGACTCATTGAGTCCGAGCACAAGATGGATATGTGGTGCAACTGGCTTACCATCCTCATCCACATCACTGTCATGAGGAATGTACGCCCATTTTTCCACGTTGGGGTGATTGTCCAGCTTATGTTCCATCTCTTGGCGCCAGTTGTCTGGATAGCCCGGCAGATACTGTATCTGCTGCACAATTTCACATTTGCGGAGATTTATATTTCACATCCCCTCTCTCGATAGCCTTACCACAAACCTACCACAATATAGCCTGTTGACACCCCATCAGGACAAGCCCTCCTGATGGGGTAAAATCCCATTGGTTAGGGCTTTTTCCAGCCTATGCGATTGATTTGTGAGCGCTACCACAATCGGTGTGGTGTTGCCTCAATCGTCCATGGGACGGATGCTGGCAATCTTACCATAGCGGTTGTAATAGACATTGACATCCTTGCCGCACAGCTCCGGCAGAGAGATGCCCTCGCGGTCAATCTTGCTCTGCGTCAGATACTGGCGTTCAGCTTCCATACCGCCGCCACGGCGAGGATCAATCTCATTGCCGAGATAAATCATGTAACCCTTGATTTCCTCACCCTTGCCATTGTCCGGGCGAAAATTAGCCTCGCGATAACCAATCAGTTTCATAGTTGTTCTCCTTTTCATTATGCGGTTTTTGCCGCTGTTTCGTTTTCGGCGGCGCTCTCTGTGGACTCTGCCCGCAGTGCTTCCATTACGCTGGAGTAGATGCATGCCGCAAACAATCTGTTTTGCTCATGCGAGTACACCACTGCATCATCCATTCGCTCGCC
>ADJS01006129.1_pt1 | contig 25193 bp, 25 predicted proteins | sample 268128 | NCBI WGS metagenome assembly ADJS01 (sample SAMN00007486, study PRJNA43253) | human gut metagenome | isolation source: feces sample TS28 | reverse complement strand
GAAGCCCCCGATTTAATCAGGGGCTCTCAGCGGCAATCTGCTCTTTATTTTATATAAAACGCGCTTTTGCGCGCATCATTCCCACCGGCCAATCCTGGATGGGAGGCTTAATCGCCTCCGCCATCCATTCGACATACCGTCGTATCAGGATGTTATCGCAAATCCAGGATTCAACCGATGAAACCCTTGCCGCTCTCCGCCTGCATCAGTGCAGCCAGCTCCAGCGTTTTGCGCAGCCTCTTCCAGCCGCCCATGCGCTTGCTGTGAATCAGCTCATTAAGCGTTCTCTGCTCACTGATGTGCAGATCAGAAGTTCTCTCCATCATTACCAATCACTCCTTTCCTTTGTTCTGGTTTTAGTTTACTACAGTATATCCATCTTGTCAAGTAATGTTGCACAACTATAGAGCCTATCATTTGTGCATATTGACTAACGCGCATCGATTCACTCTCTTTTTCATTTCTTCCAGTTGTATTCTCGTCTACTCATTTCATTTATGAGATTTGTACAATTCAATCGTTAAATTTCTGTAACAATCGACAATTGTTAATTTTTTGTTTCAAAACCGCATGGAAAAGTTTGTGAAATTTTTACCATCAAAAAGGGGCTGCTGCGAAATGCCTTGCATTTTGCAGCAGCCCCTTTTAAAAAAACGTTTTTGCCTCATACAGGCAAATTTCAGGCTTTGAACGCCCAAAACCACGGTTTTTCTCATGGCAAATTTCCGAAATGAGTGTTTTGCAACGCGCCCTTTACATAGCGTCTACTAGCCCATATCTGCTCTTTTTTAGCCAGGCAATGCTTCACATAAGGCGGCAAGCTCCTCCATGGAAAGCTTTTCTGCCCGAACATTCCCTTCCAGCCCCGCGATTTCAAGCGCAGCGGCCACATCGCCTTTCTGAAGTGCCATTCCCGCGCTGATTGCATTCAGCGCTGTTTTACGCCGCTGCCCAAAGGCTGCCTTGACCATGCGGAAAAACTTTTTTTCATCTGTTACCGCAACCGCTGGAGCTTGCCGGATTTGCAGGCGGATCACCGCGCTATCCACATTCGGCGCAGGGAGAAAGGAACCGCGCGACACGGAAAACAGCTTTTCTGCTCGCGCATAATACTGCACCGCAACCGTCACTGCGCCTGCCTCCCTGCTGCCAACCGGGGCGCAAAGCCGTTCGGCTGCTTCCTTCTGCACCATAACAATGATGGAGCGAAACGGCAGCCGCTCCTCCAACAGCCGCATGATCACAGGCGAAGTAATATAATAGGGAAGGTTTGCACAAACGGACACCTCCATCCCCGCGAACTGCTCCTTCAAAATTGTGCGCAGATCCGCTTTCAAAATGTCTTCATTGACAATTTCCACATTGCCAAAATCCGAAAGCGTTTCTGCAAGCACGGGGAGCAGCCGCCGGTCAAGCTCCAGTGAAACGACCTTACGCGCCCGCCGGGCCAGCTCGGCCGTCAGCACGCCGATGCCGGGCCCGATCTCCAGCACGCCCTGACCATCCGCGCCGCAGCTTTCCGCCATCTGCGGGCAAACGGTGGGATTCACTAAAAAATTTTGCCCCAGCGCCTTTGAAAACGTAAACCCGTGCCGGGAAAGCACCTCCCGCACAACGCCGATATCTGTTAAACTCTGCATGCCAATTCCCTTTCCACCCGCTTTACAGCAACCTTGAATGATTGATCAGCAGCTCAAATTTCAGGCCGAGATAATCCGCCGATTTTTTACACAGCATCATGCGGTCGAGGAAAATTTCAAAATAATCCATCACAGCGCAGATTTCCGTATCAATCTTCATCCTTAAGATGATTGTTTTTTCCTCCGTATCAATTTTCAGCTCCGCCTTTTGCACGGCAAAATTCACGCGGTCGTGAATATCGGAGCTCACCGTCTCCTGGTTGCGCACACGGGAGCGGCGCACGTCGCTCTTATCTGCGAGGATCAACGCCGCGGCAATCGGGCTGACTGCGGCGGCCGTTTTCTCATCATGGTGGCCGATCGCGGAGACAATCTGCGCCGTTTCATCCGGCGAAAAGCCAAGGCGGGAAAGAATCTGGAAGGCGAGGCATGCGCCGTTCTGCGCATGGTAATGGCGGTTGACGAGATTTCCAATATCGTGCATATAGCCTGCAATCTGTGCGAGCTCGCAGGTGCGCGCATCGTAACCCAACTCCCGCAAGATGCGTGAAGCAATGTCCGACGTGCGCAACGCGTGGGGAAAGCCGTGCTCCGTGAAACCCACCGCGCCTAGCACCTCATTGCTGCGCTCAATATACGTTTTAATTTCAGGATTTTTCCTAATTTCTTCAAAAGTCAACATGCTTTTTCCTCTCATGATGTGATAAACTCCCTATTGGTTTTCCCGCTTCCCTGCGCTATAATGAATACAGGGCAAACGGAAACCCAGCCCTATTTTCAAACACCAGGGAGGAGTTTATGATGACGATTCTGGTCACTGGCGGCGCCGGCTATATCGGCAGCCACACCTGCATTGAATTGCTCAAGGCAGGCTATGAGGTTATTATACTCGATAATTTCTACAACAGCAAGAGGGAAGTCCTTCGCCGCATCGGCGAGCTAAGCGGTAAAGAATTCGGCTTTTATGAGTGCGATATTCGTGACCGCGCCGGGCTCGACCGCATCTTCCAGAAAGAGAAGATCGACGCGGTCATTCATTTCGCCGGGCTGAAGGCGGTCGGCGAATCCTGCGTTAAGCCGCTGGAATACTATGAAAACAACGTCGGCGGCACGGTCACACTCTGCGAAGCAATGCGCGACGCAGGTGTGAAAAAAATGGTGTTCAGTTCCTCCGCTACTGTATATGGCATGAACAACCCTTCCCCACTGCGCGAGGATATGCCCGCGGGCGGCACGACGAACCCCTACGGCACCACAAAGCTCATGATCGAGCAGATCCTTCAGGATCTTTACCAGTCCGATCACGAATGGAGCATCACTCTGCTGCGTTACTTCAACCCCATCGGCGCGCACAAAAGCGGCCGCATCGGGGAGGATCCAAATGGCGTCCCGAACAATCTCATGCCTTATATTACACAGGTGGCCATCGGTAAACGACCACAGCTTCAGGTCTATGGCGACGATTACGACACGCCGGATGGAACGGGCGTGCGCGACTATATCCATGTAGTCGACCTGGCCCTCGGCCATGTGAAGGCTGTTGAAAAATGCGCGAAAAAGAATGGCGTTGATATCTACAACCTTGGCACCGGCGTTGGCTACAGCGTGCTTGACGTGGTGCATGCCTTTGAGAAAGCTTCCGGCGAAAAAATCCCCTATCAGGTAACCGACCGCCGCCCAGGCGATATCGCCACCTGCTACTCCGACCCCTCCAAAGCGGCGAAAGAACTCGGATGGAAGGCCGAACGCGGCATTGAGGAGATGTGCGAGGATAGCTGGCGCTGGCAGAAGCAGAATCCGAACGGTTACCCGGATGAAGCTTAAAAAATTGCGCTAAAGCTGCTGCCCGGCCTTCAGGCAGCAGGGGCGGCCGTATGCGGAATCGCCAAATAGCACCGGCTGCAAAGTGACCGTACGATTTTTCGTATTATTTTGATCGGGTGAGCACCTACCGTATGCAAGGCTGAAAAGCAATTGCATACGGTTTTTTTGTGGCTATCCAATCCATGGCTCTGGGAGGGGACGCAATGATTTTAACAGGAAACAAGCCCAAAAAGGCTCGGAGCGGCATTGCATGCACGCTGATCCGATTCAGCCTGCCGCTGATCTTCAGCGGTATATTACAACAGCTTTATAACTGGGCGGACGCCTTCATCGTTGGTAATGTGGAGGGAGAGCTAGCCTTGGCGGCAATCGGGGCAACCGGGACGGTCGTCAACTTTTATCTAATGGCGATCACCGGCTTTACAATTGGGCTCGCCATTCTGTTCGCCCAAAAATTTGGCAGCGGTGAAAACGCAGCTATCCCGAAAATACTCGCGGCCTTCTCAATTCTGCTCGGGCTCAGCTTTGTCCTGCTGGCCGCGGTGGGAATTGGGCTTACCTCCCCTCTGCTGCGCCTAATGCATACCCCGCAGGATACGATAAAACCGGCAGAAAGCTACTTAAAGATTATTTTTACCGGCGTTCCCTTCCTCGCCGTATATAATGTTTATTCTGCTGCGCTGCGTGGAATTGGCGACAGCCGCGCGCCGTTTTTAGCAATTCTTTTCTCTTCTATTTTAAACGTCGCGCTGGATCTGCTCTTTGTTGCCTGGCTGCATTGGGGCGTGGAGGGGGCTGCCGCCGCAACGGTCCTTTCCCAGGCGGCAATGACGATGTTTTTGATCGCCTACGCCGCCCGAAAACACGCCCTGCTGCGCTTGCGCACCGGTATAGATAGGAGGGAACGAGCCTTGCTGATGCAGGGGGTGCGATTGGGGCTACCGCCCATGATCCAATCCAGCATCAGCGCATTTGGAAGCCTCCTGCTGCAAAATTTTATGAATGGTTTCGGCACTCAGACTGTAGCTGCGATCACTACGGCATACCGTGTGGATTCCATTATCCTGCTGCCGATTATCAACCTCGGGTCCGGCATTTCCACCATCGTCGCTCAGAGCTATGGCGCGGGTAAAAAAAGGCGCGTACAAAAAACATTCGCAGTCGGCACGCTTATGATGGCGGCGGTTTCCCTCCTATTGACGGGATTAGTCATCCCAACCGGCGGCCCGATCATTAAGCTGTTTGGCGTTGGGCCGGAGGCCACCGCCATCGGGCAGAACTTTTTCTACCACATCGCCTGTTTTTATGTGGTGTATGGCCTAGCCACCGCAGCCAGAGGTTATTTGGAGGGAGTGGGGGATGTGCTTTATTCTAGCATTGCGGGCATTGTGTCGCTGGTTTCACGCATTCTCGCTTCGTATGCAATGGCCGCGCGCTATGGAAATTTGGTGATCGCCTATGCTGAGGCGTTCTCCTGGGGCGTGTTGCTGGTATTATACTTAATTCGTCTGGTATGGAAAAGGAGCAGCCTGTGCAAGCCTGAGGCCTGACGGCAGCTCATTTCACAAAAGCTGTGATCGCACTAGGCAACCTATTTTTTTCTTACGGCGTAGGGGCTCCAGCATCAACTGCGAACCTGCTTCCGATGCAATACCCGCCTGAATTACGCAGAATAAACCCACATAACCTCCCGCATCCAGCCGGGAAAAAGGCCGTCCCCCTGCGCAGCAAATCTGCTACGCGGTGGACGGCCTTTCCCCGATCTATATTTCTCTCCCCTTTTTGCGGCAACAAAACGGACCGTTTGTAGCCCGTTGCCATTGCCTATACCCTTGTGAGCAATGATTGCAGCGTCACCTGTGCGTCGCCGAGCAGGAGCGATACGCCCGGCTTGTGGTAAAGCGGGTTTTCCACGCCCGCATATCCGGGTTTTAAATCATAATTGCAGATAATCACGTGCTTCGCCTGATCAACGCTTAAAACCGGCATGCCATAGATCGGCGTGCCCTCCGCCGTATTGGCCGCGGGATTCACCACATCGTTCGCGCCGACGACCACGGCCACATCGCACTCTTTGAATTCATCATCAATGGCATCCATCTCATAAAGCTGCTCATAGGGCACATCCGCCTCGCACAGCAGCACGTTCATATGCCCCGGCATCCGGCCCGCCACAGGATGAATGGCGAATTTTACTTCCTTCCCCTGTTGCTCAAGCTGATCGGCAAGCTGTTTGACCAGCTTCTGCGCCTGCGCGAGGGCCATTCCATAGCCGGGCACGATGATCACCTCTTTTGCATCATGCAGCCACTCGCCCGCCTCCTCAACCGGCGTTTCCGCTATTTTTTCCGCGCCGGTAGGCGCTGTCTGCGCCTCATTTGCATTGAGCTCATTGCAAAGCGCTTGGAGTGTATCCTTTGCATCGCCCAGCAGGAGGCTCACGCCTTCTTTCTTATGGTAGAGTGGGTTTTCCACGCCCGCATAGCCAGGCTTTAAATCGTAATTGCAGATGATAACATGCTTAGCATCCGCCACATTGAGCACCGGCATGCCGTAGATCGGCGTGCCCTCCGCCGTATTCGCCGCAGGATTCACCACGTCGTTTGCGCCAATGACGAGCACTGCGTCGCACGCCTTAAAGCCATCGTTGATTGCATCCATCTCATAAAGCTGCTCATAAGGCACATCCGCCTCGCACAGTAACACGTTCATATGCCCCGGCATCCGCCCCGCCACCGGATGGATGGCGAAGCGCACCTGCGCACCACGCGCTTCCAGTCGGTCGGCCAGCTGCTTTACGGTTTGCTGCGCCTGCGCGAGGGCCATTCCATAGCCGGGTACAATAATCACATTTTTGGCCTGCCGGAGGATTTCCGCAGGAGATTCTTTTTCACAAGCCGCTTGCCCTGACGGAGCAGCCTGCGCCTCTTTTACCACAGCTGCCGGCTCCGCCTTCTCCCGCTTTGTCGGAGCGGAGGTTTTACCAAGCAAAATATCGCCCAGATGGCGGTTCATCGCGCGGCACATAATTTGCGTAAGCAACAGCCCGGAGGCCCCCACCACGCCGCCGATAGCCACGAGCAGCGGATCTCCAATCGCCATGCCGGCAATTGCCCCCGCCACGCCCGAAAGCGAATTGAGCAGAGAGATCGTAATCGGCATATCCGCACCGCCGACGCGGATGGCGAACGCCACGCCAAAAAAGCCGCTAAAGCATAGGCAGAGCACGAGGCTCAACCACACCGGCACTGTGGGCACAGCTGCTAGCGCCACCGTTACAGCCGTAAGCACAATTGAGAGCCCGACAATTGCAGAATGCCCCTTCCAGACGACCGGGCGCTGTGAGATCAGCTTTTGCAGCTTTCCAGCGGCAATGAGGCTGCCGGTCAGCGTGATCATACCAACTGCGAGCGCAAGGCCCGCTGTGACCAGAGAGAATATCCCAGTGAGCCCCTCCATCAGCGAAACCGCGGCAACCAGCGCCGAAGCCGCGCCGCCAAAGCCGTTTAGCAGGGCGACAGCCTGCGGCATCTGGATCATCTTGACGCGGTAGGCGCCAACTATCCCTACCGCCAAACCCAGCGCAAGGCACACCCAAAGCCCGGCCTGTGTGAGCAGGTGGTATTTATAAAGCGTGCAAAAATGGCGGCAGCCGTGCAGGCGGCGCTCAGCGCGTTGCCGGCCACTGCGGTTTTTACCCGGCTCATCATTGCAATGCCGCCTAGTACGCCGGCCACAAGCACAGCGCAAACGATGTAGTAGGCGAGGTTACTCATTGCGTATGTCCTCCTTTTCTCTCTTATGGCGGAACATGCGCAGCATTCGGTGCGTCACGCCAAAGCCGCCCGCAACGTTGAGCATCGCCAGAACGATTGCAAGAAAGCCGAGCGCCTTGCTCCCCAGGGATACTGCGGCCCCCGTAGCCGCCAGCGCGCCAAGCACCGTAATGCCGGACAGAGCGTTCATGCCGGACATCAGCGGCGTGTGCAGAAGGCTGGGAACGTTTTTAATCAACAGATATCCCACAACCGTGGCCACAATAAAAATCAGTACCAAAATGATCGGGTGCATCTGAATCCTCCTCTCAAAAGGCGATAACGTTTTTACGCGCTATCGCCTCTGTCTCTCTTCAACACACCGGTCAAATTCCCATGGCCTCTCTTGCGCCGGTATGGACAATCTCACCGTCAATCGTCGTCAGCGTTTTTGCAATAATCTCATCCCCGCGCTGCAACACGATTGTTCCATCCTTCACCAGGTATTTCACCAGGTTATAGATATTGTTTGCAAACATCCAGGTGGAGCTGGTCGGCAGCATGCCGGGGATATTCTTGATGCCCTCAATCGTAACGTGGTGCTTAACCGCCGTCTCTCCCGGCGTAGTGATCGCGCAGTTGCCGCCCTGATCAATCGAAATATCCACGATTACGGAGCCGGGCCGCATCGCGGCCACCATCTCCTCCGTCAGCAGCACTGGTGCGATCCTGCTTGGCACCAGCGCGCTGCAAAAGACGATATCCATCTCCGGAATGACCTTTGCCAGTGCCTCGCGCTCATGGAGCAGCCACTCCTCCGGCAGTTCGTTTGCATAACCGCCTTGCCCCACCGCGATTTCGGCCGGCACGCCCGTATCAACAATCTTTGCGCCGAGGCTCTTTGCCTGCTCCACCGCATCCGGCCGGATATCCGCCGCATGGACGACCGCGCCGAGCCGTTTCGCCGTGGCGATCGCCTGCAAGCCGCCGACGCCCGTGCCGATAACCAGCACATTCACCGGCTTGATCATGCCTACTGCACAAAAAATCTGCGGAACAAATTTGGCGAGATCATTCGCCGCGATCAGCATTCCCTTGTAACCCGCGCATGTGCTCATGGAGGTGAGCGCATCCATATTCTGTGCGCGGGAAATCCGCGGAACGCCGTCGAGCGTCAGGCTGATCACGCCTTTTGCGGCCATGGCCTTCACCATTTCATGGTTGACAGGGGAAGCCGGATGAATAAACGTGATCAAATACTGGCCCTTGTGCATCAAGTCAATTTCCGAACAATTTTTCGCCTCGTTAAAGAGCGGTTCCTTTACCTTCAGGATCAGTTCCGCCTTCTCATACAGCTCAGCTACATCCTCCACGATCCGGGCGCCCGCCGCAACATATTGATCGTCGTGGAAAAAGGAGCCTTCTCCCGCGCCCTTCTCCACCAAAACGGTGTGCCCGTCATGGATCAGCTTTTGAACTGTTTCTGGGATTGCCGAAACGCGGCGCTCCCCGTGCATAATCTCCTTTGGAATACCGATAATCATAAAAAGCCTTCCTCTCTCTATGGTTTTTTATTTGCAAAGCCCACCTTATTCGTTCCCTGTGGGCTTTTCGCACTTATTTGCTCAAATCGGGCAGAACGGAATGCTCATTCTTCATGGTAGAGAGCACCACCAGTGTCTTGGTTAGGGACACGCCATGGATGCATTTAATCTCATTGAGCACCGCCTCCAGCTCCTGAGTAGAGCCGGTGATGACCTTCAGCAGAAAATCAAAATCGCCTGTAATATAATGGCATTCTGTAACCTGTGGATTTTGCTTGACGTTTTCAATAAACCCCTCATTGAATTTCGGATGCTCCAGGCTGACAGAGATAAAGGCTGAAATATCCTTGCCGATCTTTTTGGTATCCAGCAGCAGAGTATATTGCTGGATAACGCCGCTGTTCTCCAGCTTTTTGATCCGCTCGATGACAGCGGAAACAGACATGTTCACATATTCCCCAATGGCCGAAGCGTTTTGCCGGGCATTTTCTTTTAAGCAGCCCAAAATCTTCACATCAATACTATCCAATCCTTTTCCCTCCGGTCTTATTTTTGTTCATCATAACCCGATTGCGCAAAATAGTAAATATATATAGATTTTTTACCTAAAATTTTTTATAAGTGTGCTGTATTACAATAAATAATCAGTTTTTTAAATTTTTATTTGAAACGATTCCGAAAATATTTTGCCGATAAATCTATCACAGAAAAGAAACTCTTTTAATTATATAAAATATCCAAAAAAATTATTGCGTATAAGCCGTTTTGCCCTTACAGATGCCTGGTATATGCTTTATATATTCCATCCGAGAATAAACGATAAAAATATCGCCAAATATTTTCGGTTTGCAGGAAAAGACCATAAAAATTTCATTTTTTTATTTTTTATTTCGCAATAAAAAGCTGCCGCAAAATAAATTTGCAGCAGTCTTTACAAGTATCCTGAAAAACGTGTGTGGCCATTTTAAAACCTCTGCATTATGCTCTCTCCGATTCAAACAGAACGGTGTGAGACACGGCCTCTGCTTCTTCTCACGACCAAAGGTTCTTGCCCCCGCAGCAGCATTAACGCTGTCGGAAGCGTATTAATTGGAGCCCAACAGGCAATCCATCCGAAACGATTCCATGCCGCAAAGTGCAAATATCGATGCGAATTTACGGCAAGAGGAACGGAGCAGATCAAGGCCATACAGAGTGTACAGCGCATCGGCTGTTTCATCAATTTGCCGACACACCAATCGGCGGCAGGATATGAGGATAGCAAAACGCCTTCCATTGCAGATGCTGCTCTGTAACAGAAGGCGCTTTATCGTATGAGCATTCATTCTTTCTAGCCCGCCCCGTCCTAAGCAGATTGGTAACGAGGCCCTGCCTTTCTCATGCAGTCAGGCCACTGGTTACTGCCGTGCAACCCGGAAGCCTCGTCCGGCCGGAACCAGGCATTGCGACGCCGCTCCTGTTATTCACCAAAGCCGCTGTCAACCAGTGCGATCAGAGAATCAACCGCCTCCTGTTCGTCCTCGCCAACGGCAAAAATTTCGATCTGGCTGCCCTGCCCCATTCCGAGCGCAAGAACGGAAATAATCGATTTGGCATTTCCGATATTATCTTCATCATCCAAGCTCAAATTCGATATTTGGATACGGCTGCTGAATCTTTTGGCCATCTCAATGAATTGTGACGCAGGCCTCGCATGAAGACCGGTTCGATTGATAACTGTCGTTTTTTTAGAATACATTTGTATACACTCCTTTTATTTTTCCAGGGATTCTGAGCAGATCTGTAGATATTCCCTTGCTTGGCCGTCCGTCATGTTTTCAACGGCGCGCGCCATTTCCTCCATTTGCTTTACCGTAAAGCCTGCCAGGGCGCGTTTGACGGCAGCAACACTGGATAGACTCATTGAGAGCTTGCGTATTCCGAGCCCAACCAGCACCGGGGCGGCAAGCGGGTCTCCTCCCAGCTCTCCGCAGATACAAATCGGCTTCCCGGCCTGCTTGAATCTCTCCACCACATAGCCGATCAGGCGAAACAGCGCCGGATGATAGCTTTGATAATAGCTTGTCACCTCCGGATTCATTCGATCGACAGCCATGAGATACTGGCACAAGTCATTTGTGCCAATCGACGCAAAATCGACCTCCGGCGCTATCAGATCTGCAATCACCGCCACGGCAGGGATTTCGATCATGATGCCCAGCTTAACGCCCTCGTCGAAGGGAAGTTTCTCCTGCCGCAGCTCTTGTTTCGCCTGCTCCAACAGCGCCTTGGCTCTCTTAATCTCCTCTATGCTGCTCACCATCGGCAGCATAATCCATAGCTGCCCGGCAACTGAGGCGCGCAACGCTGCACGCAGCTGGGTTCGAAATAGCTCTGGCGAATCAAAGCACAGCCTGAGCGCGCGTTTTCCCAGAAACGGGTTCTGCTCCTGCGGCAGCGGAAAATAGGGAAGCGTTTTGTCTCCACCGATATCCAGTGTACGCAGCACAACCGGACGAGGCGCATATTCCAGCAGCGCCTTTTGATATTGTATGATCTGCTCCTCCTCTGTCGGCAAGTGGTCGTTATCCATATATAGAAACTCTGTGCGAAACAGGCCCACAAAATCGGTAACCGAGGAGCCCTCCAAATCCTCCGGGCGGGCGGACCCGATATTCAGGCCAATCTCAATGCGCTCGCCGTCAGCAGTCAGCGGATCCCTGTGCAAATACTTTTGAATGCGGGCAGCATGTATTTCATATTCTTTCTGTTTTATCCGCATCTCCTTTTCCTGCTTGCCATCCGGCCGCGTAATCAGCACCCCATCAACGGCATCCAAAATGACTTTTTCTCCATTTGTCAATCGCGGCAGCAAATTTGGAATCCCCAATACAGCGGGAATCCCATAGCTGCGTGCAATAATCGCGGAGTGGGATGTGGTTCCTCCCGATTCCGTGACAATTCCTAATACATGATCGCGTTCCATAACAGCGGTATCGGAGGGCAGCAAGTCATGTGCGGCGATAATGACCGGCTTCTCCAGCTGCGCCAGACTCTGCTGCGGCACGCCGCACCAGATGCGCAGCAGCCGATTTTTGACATCCTTCAGGTCAGCCGCCCGCTCCCGAATCAGCGGATCTCCCGCCTTCTGCAAGCGTCGCTCATAACGGGAATAGACTGTTTCTACTGCCCAGTCCGGCATCCAGGTGTCATATTGAATGCCGTCCCGAATTTCCTCATCCATGACCTCATCGCACAGTATCTCCATCTGAGCAGAAAAGATTGCGGCCTTTTCTGCGTCTGTCTGCATCATGCGTTCCCGGATTGCCTGCAGTTCCACACGCGCTTGTAAACATAAAGCCTCATATTGTTCAAGGTATTGCTTCGGATCTCCAGAATAATGCGCCTCGGTGGTTTGCGGAATAAACGGCTGATAGAGAAAAATTTCACCAATCGCAACACCTTTGGAGACTCCGTTCCCACGAAGAACCATAAATAACGCTCCCTTTTATTGATCTACTGCAATTGCTTGGCGTAGACGGCGGCAATTCTCTGCAACACTGCCGCCCCTGTCATAGAGGCTGGAGGTTCCGGCAACAAAAATATTTGCGCCTAGGGCGCTCATGCGAGCCGCATTTTCAAAGGAGACATTTCCATCTACCTCCAGCAGAATCTCACGGCTGCAACAATCGATCAGCCGGCGTGCCTGTGCAATCTTTTGAAGCGTTTGGGGAACCAGCTTCTGCCCTGCAAAACCCGGATTGATGGTCATTATAAGAAGGACATCCAAATCGTCCGTCACCCATTTGCAGTGCTCCACCGGGGTAGCCGGATTGATGGCCAGACCCGCTCTGGCGCCGCGTTCATGAATTGCAGCCAGAGCCTTTTGAATATGATTGGTACTTTCCGCATGCACGGTCACGACGTCCTCGGGTGCAAACGAAAAATAATCCAGCTTCCGATCCGGATTCATGATCATCAGATGGATGTCCAATGGAATGTTGGTCATGCTGTGCAGCAGAGGAATGAATTCCGTCCCTAGGCAGTAGTTATTCACAAACTCGCCGTCCATAATGTCAACATGGATGTATTCTACATGAAGCCGCTCCAACTCATGTACGCTTTCTTCCAGGCAGGACAGATCGCAGCAGCAGATGGACGGGGAAATAAACTTTTTCATATGTTATTTCACCTCTTTATCGCATTTAAACAATTTGTTCTATTTTATTCCTAATTGTTATAAAATGCAATTATTTGATGCATTAATTATAGCATAACTCTGGTTATATATCAAATAGTTTCAGAAAAATTACATAAAAAAGAGAGTTCTCTGATGCTGTTCTGCTTTCAAATCAAAAAATCATGCAGATACGATGATTGAGATAGAAAATATTTGGAGAAAGTATTGCTTTTTAGCAGATATATATTATACTATATGAATCAAGGAGTAGAAAATCAGATGCAATCTTCTTGATTATTTTGCAAAGAACGGTTGCATATTTGCAAGGAGAAGTTATGATAGCATCAGAAAGAGCCCGTTACATTCTCAATCGGCTAAAGGAAAAAGAAGTTGTTACGCTGAAAGAAATTGCAGACGAATTGGGCGTCTCTATCGCTACGGTTCGCAGGGATTTCGAAAAACTGGATGAAAAAGGTCTTGCTGTTAAGGTGCGCAGCGGCGCAACGCGGGCTTCGCTGCCGGGGCCTTCGGCAGCCCCCATGGTAACCAGTGAAAAATCAAAGGAACATATCGAGGCAAAAATTTCTATCGCCAGCAAGGCCGCCTCTCTGGTCAAGGACGGAGACTGTATCTTTTTAGACGGCGGGACTACAATCGCTCCAATGATCGATTTTATTCAGGATAAAAAAATCCGTATCGTCACACACAATCTTCTGATTCCGCAGCGCGTTCAGAATATGGACGTGGACATCTTTTTAATCGGCGGCCACTACAGCCATTTCCATGCCAGCACAGTCGGCGTCTTTGCGGAAAAAATGGTCTCTCAGTTTCACTTTGACCATGCTTTTTTCGGCTGTTCGGGAATCGAGCTGGTGCATCAGATGGCTTATAATGATGATATCGATACCATCCCCGTCAAAGAAGTGGCAATGAAATATGCGACGCACAACTATCTGCTTGCAGACGCCAGCAAATTGGGCGTTACCTCCTACTGCCGTTTCAATCCCCTGTCAGCGTTTGACCTGATTATCAGCGACCATAATGATAATATGCCCGATGGGCTGCCGTCCAATTTTGTATTTGCCGACGTTCCCTGATCCAAGTAACAGACCTTGGCAGAAACCAGAACAATACCTTGTGTCCAATATTTACAGAGCAACGCCGAAATTCCCTTATGCGAAAAATTCTTCTGAGTGGCAGGAGGCTTTGGATCATTTTCCAAAGCCCCCTGTTTTTCATTTTGCCTACTGGGCAAGCGCCTGTTTAATATCCTGAACCAAATCTTCGGCCGTCAGCTTAAATTCCTTCTGTAAAAGATCGATCATACCGACCTGTCCGAACACATCCTGCGCCCCAACCTTCAGAAGCGGTACCGCTATCGCATTTTTAGCCAGCACGTCAGCCACAGCGGAGCCGAGGCCGTTGATTACGCTGTGATTTTCAAAGGTGCACACCAGCTTTTTCCCCTGCGCCTGCTCACGGATCAACGCTTCGTCAAAGGGCTTAATGGTAACAGGATCAACAACCTCCACGGAAACTCCTTCAGCACGGAGCGCCTCTGCCGCATCAAGAGCGGCGGACATGACATATCCACTGGAAACCAGCAGCACGTCGTCTCCAGGGATCAGCACCTGCCCCTTGCCAAGCTCAAACGGAGTGCCCGGTTCATAGACGGGGCGCACGCCCTTTCGATATGCGCGGATATAGTGAACCGCACCGTCGTTGCGGGCCGCACAGGCCCGAACCATCCAATCCAGCTGCACTTGATCACAGGGGTCGCACACAATGGCATTCGGCATTGCACGAAATACCGCCATATCCTCAAAGCAGGTATGTGTGCCTCCATCAAAACCGGAGCAAAACCCCGGGTCGGAAGCATAGATGTTGACCGTATTCTTGGAGTATGCACAGGAGATATAGACCTGATCCAGCGCTCTCCGGGTGACGAAGGCAGACATGGTGTGAACAAAAGGCGTATACCCCATCATGGATAATCCCGCAGCTACGCCAAACATATTTGCCTCGCAGATACCAACGTCGATGAAATGCTCCGGATGCGTCTTCTTAAACCGGATAAAGAAGGAGGCTCCTCCCAGATCGGAATCCAGAATCATGATTTTGTCGTTCGTTTGCAGCAGATCTGCCAATGCGGCGCCGTAAGCATCCCGCATTTCTCCGCCGAGCTCTTTGCTTCTTTCTTTGAGCAACATCGCTTATTCCTCCTCCGTAACTATTTTCAATTGGGCGATCGCAGCGTCAATAATCGCCCGCCCTTCTTCGAACACCTTGGGCGCATGGTTGTCCACCATATCCTCATAGTATTTTACGCCCTGGCCTTTGACGGTATCCAGAATGATGCAGATCGCCTTATCCGGAACGGTCTTGGCCAGATTGATCGCATCGTCGATCGCCTCCTCGCTGGCTCCATCCACTGTGATCGCCCAAAAGCCGAATGCGCGCATTTTCTCCTCGTAGCTGAACGGATTGAGAACCTCTGTGCAGTATCCGTCATGCTGGCGTTTGTTGTTGTCAACAAATACGATGCAGTGATTGAGCTTGTTGTGGGCCATAAACTGAAACGCTTCCCAGTTCTGTCCCTCGTTCATCTCCCCGTCGCCGATGCACACATATACGTACTGATCGTTACGCCCCGCGGCGCGCAGGCCGTAGGCAATGCCGGCCGCCACTGAAGCGCCCTGGCCGAGAGAGCCGCAGGTGACATCGATCCCGGGGGTCAGGAGCCGATCCACATGGGAGGGGATGTGCGTGCCGATATCATCCATTGTCAGCAGCAGCTCCTTCTCAAAAAAGCCTTTTTCCGCCAGAGCGGCGCACACGGTAGGCGCCGCGTGCCCCTTGCTCATAACCAGATAATCGCGGCCCTCCCATGCCGGGTTTTGCGGGTCGTATTTCATCTGCTTTCCATACAACACGGAAATGAGCTCCACCACAGACAGACATCCGCCGATATGGCCCATCCCGCGCTGCCGGAACATTTCCAGTTCATCCACTCTGATCTGTGCAGAGAACTTTTTCAGTTCCTTTAATTCCTTGCTCGTCATACTTTACCTCCTGTGAAATGATATCTGAGCGAATACGCAATCAGGTGCAGTCATACGCCTGATATGTATCCGACTTCCCAAATAGAATCGCCTTATATTCTTTCATCAGCGGGTGCTGTTTCCAGGTGGAGTTGGTTTCAGAGACGGTATACGCCATCATCTGCACAAAGGCCAGCGTATAGAGCGGGGAAATCATCTCATCCACCTGATGCGGCACGCGCATCACGCCGTCTCCCTGAATCAGCGGGTTATTGCTCAGGATATATACACGGTCGCTGATCACCTTTGCGGCGCGATAAGATTGCTCAATGCGCGCGGCGGTTTCGTCGCCCGGATCGATAAAAATAAAATTGTAATTGGGTGTGAGCTGAATCTGTGGGCCGTGGATGGCCTCATCCACCTCGTATCCCACCGCAAGGATATGGACCGTTTCTCCGATCTTTACAGCTCCTTCCAGAGCAGTTCCATAGTTAGCGCCCGCACCGATCAGGTATGCCTTCTCCATCGAAAGCAGATTTTTCCTGTTGCGCTGGAAGAACACGTCAAAGCCTGCAACGATCGATTCATAATTCTCCATAGCCAACCGCATTTGCGCCTTTTGCTCCTCCGCGCAGGCCTCATCCAGGCGCCCCAGGCGCACAGCGGTATGCAGGGCAAAGAGCATCAGGAAGGTACTGAGCGTCACAACGCCCTTGGTCACAAAGTCCAGTTTTTCGCCCCCAAGGCCAAAGCTGATGACCTGATCCGCCTCTTTTTCAAAATCGCTGTGAATATTTCCGGTTAACCCCACCGCAGGGATTCCCATGCGGCGACATACTTGAAGAGACTCAATGGTATTGGTGCTGCACCCACTTTGTGAAATGCAGACCACAAAATCTCTTTCCGTTATATCATGCTCATAATGGTTGAAGGTGAAGGGGGTCACCACTCTGACCGGTACGCCCAGCAGCTTCTGCATCAAATAGCGTGCACACAGCGCCGCGTTGCAGCTGGATCCGCAGGCTACCAGCCAAATTGACCGATACATCCGCTTCAGATAGAGTTCCGTCATTTTGTGTGTCAGTTCTTCACTGCACGCAATATTATGGCGTACTGTATCCGGTGTCTCTAAAATATAGCGTTTCATCGAGAGCTCGCCGCTATCCATTTGAATCACTTCCTTTTTTCAGTTATCAACCGCCTTTTCTTCAGACGGTCACGGTTTGCTTGCTTACACCCTTGGGACAATCCGGATTGTAACCGCGGCTTAGGGAGCACAGGCAGGAAAACATCTGCCCAAATACCGCTCCCGCAAACACGGCGCGTATTCCATCAAACGCTTCCGGGAGAAGGACACTGGTATCGCCTAATTTCGCGATTTCCGGATCATTGGTCACCACTGTGCACCAGATAGAGGACTCTTCTTTCAAACGCTTCAGCAAATCTACCGCGCAATAATTGGTGTGCCGGTCGGCAATCAAAAAGACGCAGGGCACAAAGCGCAGTGCCGTGGCAATCGGGCCATGCCGATAATCGGCAGAGCCATAGCTGCGGGCATCCAGATAGCTGGTCTCCTGAATTTTCAGCTCCACCTCATTGGCCAGCGCATCCATCAGGCCGCGGCCCATCAAAAGCATGTGCTCCGTATTCCGGTAGTAACGGACCACATCGCGCACCTGGGGCTCCAAAACGGCGAGCGACCGCTCCACGATGGTGCCCAGCTCGTCCAGTACAGACAGGAGTTCCGGATCCCCCGAGATATACGCGGCCAACGCGGTCACGATGGTAACCTGTGTGAGGTAGGATTTACCCGCCGTGACGCTGCGCTCCGGCCCGCAATGATTGCGCACCTGGTATTTGCCCGCCTGCGTCATCAGGGAGCCTTCCACATTGGTCACACAGACACACACGCCGCCCTGTTCATCGCAGTGTTTCATCACCTCGTAAATATCACGCGCTCCACCGGACTGGGATACTGCGATCATCAACACATTAGAATAATCCACATTACTGTGATAAGCGGTCACCACGCTGGGAGCGCAGATGCTCGCCACCATACTGCACTTTGTTTCGAATAGATATCGCCCTACCAGATTCGCGTGATCGCTGGAGCCGCGTCCCACAAAAACAACCGTTTTGATCTTGCGCTCCTTCACTTCTTTTGCGATCTCCCGTAAAACCGGTTCATTTTCCTTTAAGCAATTCCGGACGGCTTCCGGCTGCTCAAAAATTTCCTTCCAAAAAACAGATTCTTTGGTATCGATCATAAAATCATTCCTCCATTCTCAGATTTCATCCCATTCGACTGCAAGAGAATATCGCAGCTTGACAGCGGATGGTATGCTGGTATACTGAACAATAAATACGGGGCTTCGTGAATCGCCCCTACGAAAGGGAGATCGATGCAAATGAATTGTGATAGCCTGATTTTTGACCTGGACGGCACCTTGTGGGATGCCAGCGAAGCCGTCTCCCAATCGTGGGCACACACGCTGCGCAATACCTACCAAGTAAAAAATCCACCGTCAATCGCAGAAATTCAGTCTATTATGGGCCTCAGCGCCCGTGAGATTGCCGACCGGCTTTTTTCCCGTTACGGGGAAGATCCGGATGAAATCGCGCAATACTGTATGCGCCAAGAATGCGATTACCTCGCTGTGCACGGGGGGCGGCTGTACGCAGGCGTGGAACCCACGCTGCGGGACCTGGCTCAGCACTACCACTTGAGCATTGTAAGCAACTGTCAGCAGGGATATATCGAAAGTTTCCTGCATTTTTATCACTTGGAGCCCCTTTTTACCGATTTTGATTGCGAAGGGAACACAGGGCTAAGCAAGTCGGAAAATATCCGGCGCTTAATCAGGAGAAACGCTTTGACGCATCCTGTTTATATCGGAGATACGCAGATGGATTTTCAGGCAGCCACGCAGGCTGGCGCCGCATTCATCTGGGCTTCCTATGGCTTCGGGCATGTCCCCGAAGCGGCTTTGCGGATTAACCGGTTCCCCGACCTGCTTACTCTTTTGCCCTCCTTGGAGTGACGATCAACCGCCAAGATATTGATCATCGAGCATCGCCAACTCCTGTGGGGAGCTGACATGCGCCAGTTTTTCGAGCAATTCCTCATTGGAGAGGATCTTGAAGAGCTGGCGCATATTTTTTATGTGCGCGTCCTCATCAACCGCTGCCAGTGCAAAAAATACGCGGGCGTCCTTTTCGCGGTCCTCCGGATCAAATATAACAGGCTGCTCAAATCGCACAAAAGAAATTGCAGTCTGAGACACACCGGGCGACCCTTTCGTAGAATGAGGAATTGCCAACCCGGGCACAATAACGATATATGGCCCGAATTCTTCAACGCACTCGATAATGCGCTGTGCATAAGCCGGCGTTGCGCAGCCGGTATCCACCAGCGGTTGGCAGCTTTTCCGAATCGCATCCTTCCAGTCAGAAGAGCCGGGAAAAAATGCGGCCCTGTTTTGCCGGACAATCTCTTTCAGCAGCATGACATCACTCCTTTCTTTGTAAAGTTCAGATCCAAAGGTTCTTCTAAAATTTTCAGCCTCATTATAACTCATCTTGTTTTAAATTGCAATATGTTGCAACTAAATGTCATTATTTTGATATATTTTGAAGGAATCGGCGCTTGCTGTTCTTCAATTATGCATAAATTAACCCTATATATTGAAATGATTTGTTATATATTATGTACAATCCTTCATTTTTTTCAACAAAATATTTGACATAATGAAATGAATATAGTATGATTGCACTAAGAAACAAGGATTTCTTCTAAAAATTTTCATTTTGTTACTATTTATGAATGTTTCAAAGCACATCAAATCACAAAATTGCAACCTTGCGCTTCGCTTCAGAGTTAGTTAAAAAGCAGTCTACACAATATCATAGAAAGGAAGGTGTTCCAAAATGATCAGCATTTTGATGGTTTGCGGAAATGGTTGCGGAAGTAGTCTCGTATGCCAAATGGCCGTTGAGGCTGTACTCAATGAGCTTGGCGTAAAGGCAAATATCGATCACAGCGATATGCTCTCCGCAGCATCCAAGCATGCGGAAATTTTGATTGCGGGGATTAATTTTAAGCCACACTTTGATCATTTCCAAGATTTCCCCAACAAGATCTACCTGCAATCTCTCGTGAATCAGAATGAAATCCGTGAAAAGCTGAAGCCTGTATTGGAAGCAAACGGCTGGCTGTGATTCCAGCTGACTCTACTATGATAGGAAAAGGAGCGAATTATGGGTATTTTCATGAGTATCTTAGACTTTATCATCGATAATATTCTAATCAATGCATCGATGGTGCTTGGCCTTGTCGCTTTGATCGGTCTGGTTCTGCAACGCAAATCGGTCAGCCAGTGCATCAGCGGTACGTTTAAAACCATGATGGGATTTATGATCCTATCCGCCGGCTCCTCCGTCATTGTCGGTTCCCTGGAAAATTTCAGCACATGGTTTTCCGCGGGGCTCGGCATTGACGGGGCCGTCGCCTCCATTGAAGCAGTTTTGGCTGTGGCCATGCAGGAGTCAACGATCGGGCGTGATATCGCCCTGGTATATGCAGGCATTTTTGTCGTCAATATTTTGATTGCCCGATTTACTAAGCTAAAGTATGTGTTCCTCAACGGCGAGGCTCCCATCTATATGGCAATGATCAGCATCCTGTTCGGCGTTGGGCTTTGTAAACTGGGCCATATCCCGGCAGTGATTCTCGGGTCAATCCTTGGCGGTATTTGCTGCGTTATTTTCCCGGCCATGGCGCAGCCGTTTGTCCGCAAGATCACAGGCAGCGATGACATTGCGCTCGGTCATTTCTGCACACTGGGCTACATCCTTTCCGCGTTCGTCTCCAAGGTGACAGGAGATCCCTCCAAGTCCACAGAGGATACGAAGATCAGCACAAAGCTTTCTTTCTTGCAGGATACATATCTTGCAGTGGGCTCTGTCATGATTCCCCTGTATATCCTAATGGCGATTTTAGCCGGGCCTGAAGTGGTTGCCGAAGCATCAGGCGGTAAAAACTACATCGTATTTGCAATCATGCAGGGCATCACCTTCTGCGTTGGCCTGTTTATCCTCCTGACCGGCGTACGCCTGCTGATCGCCGAGCTGGTTCCCGCTTTTGCAGGCATTGCGAAAAAAATTGTACCCGGCGCCCGGCCCGCATTGGATTGCCCGGTTCTGTTTACCTATGCGCCAAATGCAATTGTATACGGCTTTATTTTCACCACTGTAGGTACGATTATCGGTATGTTCCTGTGGCCGCTGTTCGGCCTGCCGATGGTTATCCCTGGTATTATGAGCAATTTCTTTGCAGGAGGCACGGCCGCTATCTTTGCAAACGCCACCGGAGGCCGGCGCGGTACCATTATCGCAAGCATTGTGCACGGCCTGTTTATTTCCCTGCTGCCGGCCCTCGTTGCGCCGTATCTGGGGCAGATCGTCGTTGAAGGCTTGCCCTCTCTGGCAGCTTATACGATGACCGATGTGGATTGTGTTTCAATGGGCCTGTTCTATAGCTGGCTGTTGAAGCCCGTCCTTGGGCTCTTTGGCATGGCCGCTTAATCGCAGCACGCCGTTTCTTCTCTAGTTTATCAAGCATTTCATGATGGGAAGGCGGCAGGAGGACCGTATGCCAACGATCCTCCTGCCGAATGGTATCAAAACAAAGCCCGGAGCCGATTGACTCCGGGCTTTGATCTATTTGTATAAAAGCATCAGCGTTCTGTGATCAAACCTGCCACCAGATCGCCCATCTCAGCGGTGGATACGACCGGCAGGCCCTCCGCCTTGATATCCGGCGTGCGCGCCCTGCGCAGCGCCTCATCCACCGCAGCCTCAATCGCGTCGGCAGCCTCCGCCTCGTCAAAGGAATAGCGCAGCATCATCGCGGCGGACAGAATTGTCGCAAGTGGGTTTGCAACGCCCTGCCCCGCAATATCCGGCGCGGAGCCGTGGATCGGCTCATAAAGCCCTAAACTGCTCCCCGCAAGGCTCGCAGAGGCCAGCATGCCGATGGAGCCGCTGATCATGGAGGCTTCGTCGGAGAGGATATCGCCGAACATATTAGAGGTGACGATCACATCAAATTGGCCGGGGTTGCGCACGAGCTGCATGGCGCAGTTATCCACATACATGTGATTCAGCTCCACCTCCGGGTATTCCGCGGAGACGCGGACCACCGTCTCCCGCCACAGGCGGGAGGATTCGAGCACGTTCGCCTTATCCACGCTCGTCAGCTTTTTGCCGCGCTTCATAGCCATATCAAAGGCCACGCGCGCAATGCGCTCGATTTCCGGCACGGAATAGCTCTCGGTGTCATAAGCCGCCGGCGCGCCGTTTTTCTCGTACCGACCACGCTCGCCGAAATAGATGCCGCCCGTCAGCTCGCGCACAACGAGGATGTCGAGCTGGTCGCCGATGATGCTGTCTTTAATAGGAGAAGCGCTCTTCAGCGGCTCAAAAATTTTGGCAGGCCGCAGGTTCGCATACAGCCCCAGCGCGCTGCGGATGCCGAGCAGTCCCGCCTCCGGGCGCTGGCTGCCGGGCAGGGTATCCCACTTCCAGCCGCCGACCGCGCCGAGCAGCACGGAATCCGCCTTTTTGCAGGCCTCCACCGTTTGCTGCGGCAGCGGCTCGCCTGTTGCATCGATTGCGCAGCCTCCCATGAGCTGCTCGTCATAGGCAAAGCGGAAGCCGAATTTCTCTCCCGCCGCGTCGAGCACCTTGACGGCCTCCGCCACAATTTCCGGGCCGATCCCGTCGCCGCGCAGGACGACTATGTTATACTGTTTCAACACAAATCACCTCATCAGTTTGAACAGGGCGGTTATCCGCCCTGAAATCACGTTTTTTGACAAACCAGCACCGCATGATCGCACACGCCCGCGCAGGAGGGATGTGCAAAGCAGAAGTCGCACAGCTCCCGCCACGCTCCATACTGCTCCTGCGGCATTTCCTCCAGACGATCATCACCAAAAGCAAAATCAACGCCGGCGCTGTACAGAACCCGTAAGCCGCATTCCGCGGCAGCCTGCTCCATTTCCTCCGGCATTGTCAGGTAAAACAGGCCGGGATTCTGATCACTTTCCCCCCGCTTTAAAACGATTTCATTCACCGCCTTGTTGGGGTAGTAGCCTGCGTTGCTCAGCCGAAGGCAGCCGTTGAAATACGCTCCCGCCTGATTGGCAAAAGAAAACAGCAGTACGCCGCCCTGCCTGCAAATCCTCCTGCACTCCTGAAAAACCAGCTTTCGCTCCGCCCGCGGGAGGTGGTACATGGGGCCCAATGCCAGCACAACGTCGCAGCTCTCATCCGCCACTCCGTCGAGGCGCGTGGCATCGCCCACCATGGCTCGCACGTTTTTCAGCCCTTTTTCCCGGATTTTGCGCGCAAAGCGCTCCACATGGGCGGGGAGCAGGTCAACGCCGAGATAGGCCTGGCATTGGTCCGCAAAATCATGCCGTAACGGCCTGTTGCACAGCCGATCTCAACAACGGATTTGGTAGGGTCCATGTATCTCTGCGCGAGGCGGACGGTATACTGAAACTCCATCTCCCCCGCGCGCGAGTGAAGAAGCCGCTGCTCCTCCCTGGCTCCCTCCCCATAGGCCGCCGCCAGCAGCCTTTCATTGGAGGACACGTTACCCCTCCTTCGCCTGCCGCATAGAGCGGTTGATCGCGCACATCACGCCGCGCACGGAGGCGTAATAGATATTGTGGGAAATGCCCACGCCGAAGATATTTTTCCCCTCCGCGTCGGTCAAGTGGATGTAGGAAACAGCCTTTGCGTCGGAGCCGATGGAGATGGCGTGCTCGGAATAATCCTCAAAGTGGTAGCCGCTGATGCCGACCTGCCGCAACGCGTTGAAGAATGCGTCAATCGGGCCGTTGCCCTCGCCGGAAATTTCTGTGGGTTCGAAGCCGTTGTTTTTGATGAGCCCTACAAAGCGTCCGTGGGAGGCGGAGCCGTCCTCCGCACCCTCGTCGTAATACTTCATTTTCAGAATTTGGTAGGGGCCGTCCACATCGATATATTCCTTTTTAAACAGGTCGAACACCTGCTGCGGCGTGATCTCCGTGCCGGCCGCGTCGCAGGCTGCCTTAACCGCCTTGCCGAATTCAGGGTGCATGGCCTTGGGCAGCTCATAGCCAAAATTATTGCTCATAATAAACGCCGCGCCACCCTTGCCGGACTGGCTGTTGATGCGGATGATCGGCTCGTATTCGCGCCCGACATCCGCCGGGTCAATCGGCAGATACGGCACCTCCCAATACTGCGTGCCGCTCGTTTTCATATACTGCTCGCCCTTGTTGATTGCATCCTGATGCGAGCCGGAGAAGGCAGTAAACACCAGTGCGCCGGCATAAGGATGGCGCTCACTCACATGCATCTTCGTGGTGCGCTCATATACCTCGCGGACATGGTTGATATTGCTGAAATCGAGCTGTGGATCGACTCCCTGTGTATACATATTCAGCGCAAGCGTGACGATATCCACATTGCCGGTGCGCTCGCCGTTACCAAAGAGCGTGCCTTCAATGCGGTCCGCACCTGCCATCAGACTCAGCTCCGCGCCCGCCACGCCGGTGCCGCGGTCATTATGCGGGTGCAGGGAGATGATCGCGCTCTCCCGATTTTTCAAGTGCTTGCAGAAGTATTCGATCTGGTCGGCATAACCGTTGGGCGTGCTGCCTTCCACTGTGGAGGGCAGGTTCAAAATGACCTTGTTCTCCGGCGTTGCGTCGAGCAGCTCCATAACCCGTTCGCAAATGGCAACGGCATTGTCCATCTCCGTGCCGGTGAAGCTCTCCGGAGAATACTCATAGCGGATATTAACCTCGGGATGCTTTTTGAGCATCTCGTCCGTGAGCTCCTTGATGAGCTTTGCACCATTGGCCGCGATCTCGATGATGCCGTCCATATCCTTCTTGAACACGACCTTGCGTTGTAAGGTGGAGGTGGAGTTATAGAAATGGACAATCACATTTTTCGCGCCCTCAATTGCCTCAAAGGTCTTGCGGATCAGGTGCTCACGCGCCTGCACGAGCACCTGGATGGTCACGTCGTCCGGAATGCAGTTTTTCTCAATCAAGGTGCGAAGGATCTCATATTCCGTTTCGCTCGCGGACGGGAAGCCGACCTCAATCTCCTTCACGCCGATGTCGACCAAGAGCTGGAACATCTCCAGCTTTTCCTCCAGGTTCATGGGG
>ADJS01003726.1_pt1 | contig 25317 bp, 19 predicted proteins | sample 268128 | NCBI WGS metagenome assembly ADJS01 (sample SAMN00007486, study PRJNA43253) | human gut metagenome | isolation source: feces sample TS28 | reverse complement strand
GGAAGAAATGGCGATTGATGGCGTCGCATTCCGCCCGCATCACGTCATATACCACTTCCACACCGTTTTCCTCAAGAATGCGAAGTCCTTTGCCGGCCACGATGGGATTCGGATCGATCGAACCGACCACGACGCGCGTTATGCCGTGCGAAAGAATTAGATCGGTGCATGCCGGCTGCGATCCGACATGGCAGCAAGGTTCGAGAGTGTCGATGACCGTGGCTCCATGCATGTCGATACCATGCTTGTCGGCGTAGTCGAAGGCCATGCGTTCCGCATGCGGTCCGCGGTAGCGGTCGTGGTATCCGGCTGCGAGAATCTCGCCGTCGCGGACCACCACCGTGCCGACCAACGGATTCGGATTCACCCAACCGGCTCCCTTATGGGCCAGTTCCAGCGCCTGCGTCATGTATTTCCGATATTGAGGCATGTCATCCATGGTTCCAAGCATATTGCATCGATTGCGGTCCCACATTTCAAAATCGCCATGAGACATTTCGTAAATGGATAGGCGCGAACCGGTCATCCGTCCCATCGCCGTACGGCGTCGCACAATGACGCCATACAATGTTGGCAGACCAGCAAAGGAACCAGCGAGAGGAAGCACCACATGCAGCGCGAAATCATGACGTCCATTCCGTTTTTGAGCCAGCCGTCGACGGAGGCGCTCAATACGCCCGAGGATCTTGCCGTCGCACAGGATCTCAAAGACACGCTTGACGCACATCGCAATGGCTGCGTCGGCATGGCCGCAAACATGATCGGCGTCTCGAAGAGCATCATTGCATTCGTGGACGAGGATTTCGGCGGTCGCATCTTCGTAATGTTCAACCCGACGATCACTGCGAAAGACGGCGCCTACGACGCCTCAGAAGGCTGCCTGTCTCTCAAAGGCGAGCGCCGCACGGTTCGCTTCCAGCGCATTGAGGTCTCGTATGCGGATCGCAAGTTCCGCGAGCGTCATGCCACGTTCACTGGTTTCACCGCGCAGATCATCCAGCACGAGATCGATCATTGCGAAGGCATTATCATTTAACGACTTTTTCAGGCATGGCACCTAGCGGCTTTTCGGGCGCTCCATCTAGCGACAGGCTTAGGAAAAATCGTTTGATGTAACAATCGTACGTAACCGCCTTACGTTACAGTTTCCGTAATGCACCGTAGGGCAGTGTCAAAGGAGATTTCATGGGTGTCATCGATATGTTCAACGATTTCGTCAAACTCATTGAAAGCGAGTCCCTGCCCGTCGAAGCCGTTGCGATTGCGGATGGCGACGCCATTATCGCGGAACGTCATTTCGTTCCCGACCAGGATCGCAATATTTATTCCCATACGAAAAGTTATGTTTCGACGGCTATTGGCATTGCGATTGAAGATGGCTTGCTGTCGCTCGATTCGCGATTGGTCGACTCGTTCCCCGAGTATGTTCCCTCCGATGCGCAACTGGAGTTGGGCCAGATCACGCTGAGGCACTTGCTGACTATGTCGAGCGGTTACAATCATGCGTATTTGATGAACCCTGACCGGCGCAGTGGTGTTGGTGCGCCTGATTATTTACGGTACATGTTCTCTCGCAGGGTTGAGGTGGAGCCCGGCAGCACGTTCTGCTATTCGTCTGCGGATTCTGATTTGGCGGGCCGCATGTTGGAGCAGGCTGCCGGCATGCGTCTTGGCGAGTATTTGTATGGCACGATTTTTTCCAAGTTGGATCAGGGTTGGCCTGTTTGGGAATGTGATCCGCAAGGTCATCCGATTGCAGGCGGCGGGATCTACATGTCGCTTGCGAATATGTTGAAACTTGGCCAGGTCTATTTGAATGATGGCACTTGGCATGGCACGCGCATTGTCAGCGAATCGTGGGTCAAGCAGGCTTCCGGTAAGCAGATCGACACTCCGTATAGCAATATTTGGACGTGCGGTTATGGCTATCAGTTCTGGATGTCGCCTTATGAGGGGGCATATCGTGCGGATGGTGCGTACGGTCAGATTACTACGGTTTTGCCGAAGCAGGGTTTGGTTGTTGCGATTCAATGCCCGGAATCTGGTGATTTCGACAATATCGTTCGTCCTGCTTTGCATGAGCATCTGCTGCTTCCGCTTACTGCCTGAGCGCACGACTTTCGCCCATACCGTCGTGTAGATGGGGTATGGGATAATTATGCACGGTATTGTGCGTGGGTTGCGTTCCGGAATCCTTGATTGAGTTTCCGTTGACCGCTCATGCAACACGCTGGAATTCCAACGTTTCTTAAGGATGGAACACAACATTGGCTGAATTCATTTACCAGATGATCAAGGCCCGCAAGGCTTACGGCGACCGTGTGATTCTCGATGACGTGACTTTGAGCTTCCTGCCAGGCGCGAAGATTGGCGTTGTTGGCCCGAACGGCATGGGTAAGTCCACGCTGCTGAAGATCATGGCCGGACTCGACACCGTGTCTAATGGCGAGGCTTCTTTGACTCCGGGTTATACCGTCGGCATTCTGCAGCAGGAACCACCGCTGGATGACACCAAGACTGTTGGCGAGAACATCAAGATGGCGTTCGGCGAGATCGCTGAAAAGGTGGCTCGTTTCAATCAGATTGGCGAAGAGATGGCCAATCCGGATGCCGATTTCGATGCTTTGATGGATGAGATGGGCAAGCTGCAGAACGATATCGACGCTGCAAACGGTTGGGATCTTGATTCTCAGCTTGAGCAGGCTATGGATGCTTTGCAGTGCCCGGATCCGGATACTCCAGTGACGGTATGCTCCGGTGGTGAACGCCGTCGTGTGGCATTGTGCAAGCTGCTGCTGGAAGCTCCTGATCTGCTGCTGCTTGACGAGCCTACCAACCATCTTGATGCCGAGTCGATTCTGTGGTTGGAGCAGTTCCTGCACCAGTACAAGGGTGCCGTCATCGCCGTTACCCACGATCGTTACTTCATGGATAACGTGGCCGAGTGGATCTGCGAGGTCGACCGTGGCCAGCTGTACCCGTATAAGGGCAACTACACCACGTATTTGGAGACCAAGGCCAAGCGTATGGAAATCCAGGGCGCCAAGGATGCCAAGCTCGCCAAGCGCCTGAAGAGCGAACTTGATTGGGTGCGCTCTTCGCCGAAGGCCCGTCAGGCCAAGAACAAGGCTCGTCTGGAGCGTTACGACCAGATGGAGCAGGAGGCACGCAACAACAAGAAGCTTGACTTCTCCGAGATTCAGATTCCGGCCGGCCCGCGCTTGGGCTCTACTGTGCTGGAAGCCGAGCATATTCACAAGGCGTTCGGCGACCGTGTGTTGATCGACGATCTGAGCTTCACGCTGCCGCGTAACGGTATTGTCGGCGTGATCGGCCCGAACGGTGTGGGTAAGTCCACCCTGTTCAAGACCATCGTTGGCCTTGAACCGTTGACGTCTGGCTCGTTGAAGATCGGCGAAACCGTGCAGATCAGCTATGTGGATCAGAATCGCGCCGGTCTTGACCCGAATAAGAACCTATGGGAGGCCGTGTCTGACGGTCTTGACTTCATTGAGGTTGCTGGCGTTGAAGTACCGACCCGCGCGTATGTGGCGTCCTTCGGTTTCAAGGGTTCCGACCAGCAGAAGCTCACCGGCGTGCTGTCCGGTGGTGAACGCAATCGTCTGAATCTTGCGTTGACCCTGAAGCAGGGCGGCAACCTGCTGCTGCTCGACGAACCGACCAACGATCTTGATGTCGAAACTCTTGAATCGCTTGAAAACGCACTGCTTGGCTTCCCGGGCTGCGCTGTGGTGATCTCTCACGACCGTTGGTTCCTCGACCGCGTGGCCACGCATATTCTCGCATGGGAAGGCGATGACGAGAATCCAGCCAAGTGGTACTGGTTCGAAGGCAACTTCCAGGCCTATCAGGAGAACCGTGTCGCTCGTCTCGGCGAAGACGCGGCTCGCCCCCACCGTCTCCATCGCAAGCTGACCCGCTGACCTGTTAAGCGAACAGTCCAGTGGACTGTTCGTAGGGTCAACCTGAGTGAGGCGACAACCGAACGAGGGTAGCAATGAGTCTTGCGAAGCAAGTCCATAATTGCAGGGCCGGTTAACCCCATATTTCAGTAAAGCGCCGTGCTTCGTTACGAAGTGCGGCGCTTTGCCGTATGCGAATCGTTTGACGATTACCTGCCGTTCACGCTTCTCACGCATTCGTTACAAAACAATCCGGCGAAATTTACCGCCCTTGCGTAGACTCGTTTCCAGAACGAAGCGTTTATCGTATGCGACTCAAAGAATCGAGGCCCGTTATGACACAGACAGCGCAGACAGCAATAACTCCGTTACAACGGTTGGCGAAGGTGCTTCAGCTGGGCACGCCTTCCACGTACCGCAGCCACACATATGTGAATGGCGAAAGCCTGTATTTCCCCACTGGCCGCGTGTACGGCGGTCAGGTGATCGCGCAGGCCATGATGGCCGCATCCAAAACGGTTCCGCCATCTCGTCTGCCGAATTCGATTCATGGCTATTTCATTTCCGCCGGCGATATTCGTCAGGATTTGCTGTTTGATGTGGAGAATCTGCGTGATGGCCGCTCGTTTTCCGCTCGTCGCGTGAATGTCACGCAGGCTCAGGGTTCGATTCTGACGGCCATCGCCAGCTTCCAGGAGCAGGGTCAGGATGGCATTGAGTTCGCCGATCCCATGCCGGAAGGCGTGCCGGAGCCGGAAACGTTGACCAGTGCGAAGCAGCTTATGGAACCATTTGCCGAAAAGTCTTCGTATGCCAAATACTATGCGGAAAAGTCGCCGTTCGACATTCGTCATGTGACGCGCACGATCATGCTGGGTGCCGATAAGAAGAGCGCCAGTAACGATTCCGGCAAGCAGCTGGTATGGATGAAGGCCGACGGCACGGTTGACGTTCCGCAGGTCATGCATCGTGCGATGTTGGCTATGGGTTGCGATCAGGTGATGCTGGAGCCGGTGTTGCGTCGTGCCGGGTTAAGTATTGCCACGCCTGGCATTTCGTTCGCTTCGATCGATCATTCGATGTGGTGGTATCGCGATATCGACATCAATCAGTGGCATTTGTATGTGCAGGATACGCCTACCGCGGCTCACGGCCGTGGCTTGGGGCAGGCGAAGGTATACACGCAGGATGGCGAGCTTGTTGCCTGCATGACTCAGGAGGCGATGATCCGTGTTCCTGAGGAGGATTTGAAGAAGTAAGGACAATCAGGCTTTCGTTTGGGTTGCCGATTTGGTTGCCGCGGCCGCGTAACGGTTTCGTTGCGTGGCCGTTTTCATTTTCGGGCTTTCCGGACCGTCGATTGGTGGGATTTGACACAACCACTCCCCCACAATGCCGATGATCATGTCAGCGATGCATACGATTGCCGCGATCGCGCATTCGAGGATGGCCTGACTGTAGAACGTCGCCTCACCATGCGGCAGGCTCATGATGAGCTGTCCACCATACCAGCCGGCCAACGCCGCTCCTGCCACGCCCAACGCTTTGCATGACACCAGTGTGGCGAACGCCTTCTGCGGGTCCAAAGGTTTCAGCTGCGCGCGTTTTTCGGGATCTGTGGTGGTGTATTTGTGGATCTGCAATGCCATATACAGCACGACGAATCCCAGAATCGCCAACACCACGGGCACGATCCATGGAGCGCCGACCAATGGCAAACCTGAAATCTCGCCATATTTCGCCAATCCCATACCGGCCAGCAATCCTAATGCGGCAGCGAGAACATAGCACCACCAAGGGGTTCTGCGCGCTTTCATAGCGTACCTCCGATGATCCAATTGTCGGTCAGCAGTCCCACTTGCGCGGTATCGGGGGCCATGGCCAGCAGGAATGATACCGGATCCTTGCCCAGTCGCGCATCGGGATCCATGTCGAGCCATGGCGCAAGCACTGCGGCATGGTTGCGTGCGGTGGGCCACGGCACCTTGCAGTCAGGCTCATCGCATGTCACGCCTTCCATGTCGATCAGGTCGAGATCGAAGTCTTTGCCGACGGAGGCTTCCACATTGCTTAATGCTTCGATCAGATCATGGGCGCCCATGCGCGTGGAAATCTGGATTACCGCGGCCATTTTGTCGGGGAGTCCGTCGAGTTGGCTCACATGGTAGAGGGGTGAGATGCCCTCGACTTGGTTGCCGGGAATGCCGTCCAATGTGACGATGGCCATGCGGAACTGCTGTTCGGCATCGGTTGCTGGGCTGTCCAGTGAGATCACCGCACGTTTCGATGCGGGTTCTAGCTGTGCAGAAGCGAGTGCGGCCACTTTGGCTGCGGCGGTTCCTTCCGGCAAATCGCTGGAATCGATCGCATCATACGCTTCGCCCATATCATCCGCATCGCCCGCATTATTGGCATCGCAGGCAAGGTCGTCGGTACCGTAGCCGGTCGGGCTTTCCACCATCCAATCATCTGCGATTTCGTCGATATGGTCGCGATCGGTCGATTCATGGAGGAGTTGAGCCACGGAACCGGCATGTTCGCCCGGCAGTTCGGCATCGGGTTCGAGTGCCAGCCACGGCCCCAGCACGAACGCCCGCTGCCATGCACGGGGGTGAGGCAGCGTCAGGTCCGGATCGTCGCTGCTCTGACCGTCAAAATCGATGATGTCCAGATCAAGTGTGCGCGAAGTCCAATGGTCGGTACGCACTCGACCATGTTCGGCTTCGATGCGCTGCAATCCTCGCAACAGCTCCATTGCCGATAGCTTGGTGGTCACGGAAACAACCGCATTGTAAAAGTCGGGGGTACCATCGGGCATGCCCCACGCATCGGTACGGTACAGCGGCGAAATGCCCGTAACCTGAGTGGACACCAGTCCGTCGATCGAACGCACCGCGTCACGCAAGGTGGCCACTACATCGCCCTGATTGCCACCCATGGCAATGATGGCATGATGCACTTGCGATGCTGCGGACGCTGTTTCACGAGAACGTTCCACGGTTACGCTCACATCGTCGAATGGTACGACGATTGGCGCACTCGGCTTGTGCACGGTCACTTGCGTTCGCGCCACAGCAGGATATTCAAGAATCATGCTGGCAATGCGATCGGCCAGTTTTTCGATGAGATCGACATGATCGCCTTCGATAATGGCGACTATTCCTTTGGCGATGGCACCGTAATCGACGGTGTCGTGCAGATCGTCGGAATGCCCGGCTAGCGCAAGATCCAGAAACAGCGTGGCGTCGACGACGAACGTCTGCGCACGCTCATGTTCGAAATCAAGCACACCGTGTTTGCCGACCGCGCGAACGCCAGTCAATCGAATCTGATCCATGCCAGCCTTTCTTTGCATATCCCAAGGTTTTAGTGATGTGAGGCGTTGCCGTGCCTACGCAGTCAAGAGCATACGAACGTATGCACCCACCGCGCGTATCAGACGTTGGCGAAAGCACGCCACGCATTGCCGATCGCCACCGCGTCACGGCTTTTCTCCACGTCATGCACGCGCACGGCCCACGCTCCATATTCGGCGCACAAGGCGCTGATGGCGGCGGTCGCATTGTCTTTGCTGCCCATGCTTGGCTCGTCGATACCGGCATCGGCAAGCGCCGCGCCGACGAATCGTTTGCGCGAGGCTCCGATCAGCACCGGATACCCGGTGGCGTTGAACCGCTCCAACGCCACCATCAGCGGGAAGTTATGTTCGACGCTCGGTTTGGAGAATCCAAGACCCGGATCGATGATGATCTGTGACGGCGAGACGCCTGCCTGAAGCACGTCGTCGACCTGCTTCATGAGTTCGTCATACACGTCGTTCACCACGCCATTGGCGTACACGGACGTATTAGCGTCAGGCACGTCGCCTGCAGAGCCGGCAAGCCAACCGCGCCAATGCTGCACAATGTAAAGGCTTTCCGCGTGTTCGGCCACCACATGGGGCACTTCGCGGTCCAGCTGACCGCCGGACACGTCGTTGATGATCTGCGCACCATGCTCCAACGCCATGCGAGCCACCGATGCGCGCGTAGTGTCGATGGACAGCACCGCACCTTCCGGAATCAGCGCATCCACAGCACCTAGCACGCGGTTTTGCTCGTCTTCCTCACTGACACGTTTGGCTCCTCCGGGGCGAGTGGATTCGGCACCGATATCGATGATGTCAGCCCCATCTTTCATCATCGCTTCGCCGTGCGTTTTCGCATTCGCAGGATCGAGCCATAACCCTCCATCGGAGAACGAATCCTCCGTAATGTTGAGCACGCCCATCACCAGCGTACGGTCACTATCATGAATCGATTTCATATCAATGGTCATCCGGTTGCCCCTCCTATATCCGGTTATTGGTATTTACGATTCGACTTGCTGCAGTCGCGCCGATCACGCATGCTGCGACAGGATCAGGCTCATGGCTTCGGCTCGCGTCGTCGCGTCTCGCATGCAGCCGCGCACCGCCGATGTAACCGTACGCGATTGCGCCTTCTTTACGCCACGCATGGCCATGCACATGTGATCGCATTCGGTGACTACGATCACGCCACGTGCTTCGATACCTTCCATCAACGCGTCGGCCACCTGTTGGGTGAGACGCTCCTGCACTTGCGGACGTCGGGCATACAGTTCCACCAGTCGTGCAAGCTTGCTTAAGCCCGCCACTTGGCCGTTCGACGGAATATAGCCGACGTGGGCCACGCCATGGAACGGCAGCAGGTGGTGTTCGCATACCGAGAAGAGTTCAATATCGCGTACCAGCACCATTTCGTCGGTATCGACTTTGAACTTGGTTTTGAGCACTTCCTCGGGGCCGTGTCCAAGGCCTGCGAACAGCTCCTTGCAGGCACGCCCAATACGGTCGGGGGTGTCGAGCAGGCCTTCACGGTCCGGGTCTTCGCCAATGGATTTCAGAAACAGGCGTACTGCCTGGCGCACGCCTTCCTCGTCATAGCCGACAGGCCCGGCCGCATGGGCGGCACGGGCCTTGTCGTCGAAGAGGGTATCGAATGCTTCGGTATCGCTCATCAGTTGGTCAATCCTGCGCTTTTCTTCAGGGATTCGGGAATCGGAACCGGCGGAATGTCGGAATCCGGGCGCTTGCTGTCGCTCAGCCACACTTCACGCTTCGGCGCCTTCTTGACATTAGCGAAGATTTCCGCAAGTTCCTTTTCGTTGAGTGTTTCCTTGACGAGCAGCTGACGTACGAGCTCGTCAAGAATCTCACGATTCTCGTTGATGACGTTCCACGCTTCGGTATGCGCGGTTTCCACCAGTTTGAGCACTTCCTCGTCGATGATTTCGGCGGTGCGTGCGGAATACTTGTGGTTCAGCGATCCAAGGTCGCTCTGTTCGTCATCGGACCACTTGATGGCACCCAGCTTGTCGGAGAAGCCGTAGTCGAGCACCATCTGACGTGCGATGTTCGTCGCCTTTTCGATGTCGTTGGAAGCGCCGGTGGTCGGATCGTGGAACACGACTTCCTCCGCGGTGCGACCACCCATGGCGTACGCCATCTGGTCGAGCAGCTGGTTGCGAGACATGGAATAGCGATCTTCAGTCGGCATCACCGCAGTGTAGCCAAGTGCGCGGCCACGCGGCAGAATGGTGACCTTGGTGACCGGATCGGTATCGTTCATGGCAGCCGCCACCAGCGCGTGACCACCCTCGTGGTATGCGGTGTTGCGCAGTTCGTCGAGCGCCATGCCCTTGGAACGGCGCTTCGGGCCCGCCTGCACGCGGTCGATGGCCTCGTCGATGGCGCGGTTGTCGATCAGCTGCGCACCGGCGCGGGCGCACAACAATGCGGCTTCGTTCAACACATTGGCCAGATCGGCGCCGGTAAAGCCCGGCGTACGCACGGCGATCATACGCAGATCGACATCAGGCACGAACGGCTTGCCCTTGGCATGCACCTTCAAAATAGCCTCGCGGCCTTCCAAATCAGGCGCTTCGACGGCTACCTGACGGTCGAAACGGCCCGGGCGAAGCAGTGCCGGATCAAGCACGTCGGGGCGGTTGGTCGCGGCGATGATGATCAGATTGGTGTCGTTATTGAAGCCGTCCATCTCAACGAGCAGCTGGTTCAGCGTCTGCTCACGTTCGTCGTGGCCGCCGCTCATACCGGAACCGCCACGCTTACGACCGACGGCATCGATCTCATCGATGAAGATGATGGCCGGAGCGTTCTTCTTGGCCTCATCGAACAGATCGCGCACACGGGAGGCGCCAAGACCCACGAACATTTCCACGAAGTCGGAGCCTGCCATGGAGTAGAAAGGCACACCGGCTTCGCCTGCGATGGCTCGTGCCAGCAACGTCTTACCGGTACCTGGAGGGCCGTAGAGCAATACGCCACGCGGAATGCGGGCACCCAAAGCCTTGTAACGAGACGGATCCTTCAGGAAGTCCTTGATTTCCTCGACTTCCTGCACGGCAGCCTCTTCGCCGGCCACGTCGGCGAACTTGGTGGTCGGGGTCTGGCCTTCGAGCAGCTTGCCGCTGTTCTTCTTGCCGCCCATACCGAACATGCCGCCAGCACCGCCCATACGGCTCATCATGAACCAGAACAGACCAAAGATAATGAGGAACGGCAGCAGCGAGGTCAGCAGATACGTCCAAATGCTGCTCTGCTGCATGGTCGCCGTCCAGCCCTTGACCGGATCAGCCTTCTGCACGGCCTTGACCACGGTTGCGGACTGCGCGTACGTGTAGTAGAACTGCACGTTTTTGCCGTAGTTCTTCATACGCCCGGTATCAGGGTCTGTAGCGGAGTAGTCGCTCTTAAGCTTGAGCTTGACCTGCTGGGTGTTGTCTACGATCTGTGCGTATTCAACATTGTTGCCGTTGAGAATCTGCAGACCGTCCTTGGTGTCGATGGTCTGGGAACCGGTTCCGGCGAAAATCTGGAACATGGTCACGGCAAGCAATGCCACAACCACAACCCACAGCCATGGGGACTGCCAGAACGGACGCGGACCGCCATTGGATCCGTTGCCGTTGGACTTGTCACCCTTGCCGTTGGAATCGTTGCCATTGCCGGCGTTATTATTGCGTCCAAACGGATTGGTGAACGGGTTATTGCCGCCGCCGTTGTTATTCGGCGACTGGCCCGGACCAGGAAAACTCATGCCTGACCTCCTTCATACACTTCCGGCTTCAGCACCGCGATCGAATCAAGATTGCGGTATCGCTCGTCATAATCCAAGCCGAAACCGACCACGAATTCATCGGGAATCTCACGTCCCTTATATTTCACAGGAACATCCACCTTACGGCGCGCCGGCTTTTCCAACAGCGCAAAAATCTCCACGGAAGCGGCACCACGGCTTTTGAGCTCATCGACGAGCCACGCCAACGTGACGCCCGAATCGATGATGTCTTCCACAATAAGCACGTGACGACCGCGAACATCGGTCGACAGATCCTGCCGCACGGTGATCTTGCCGCTCGATTGAGTGCCGGAACCGTAGCTCGACAAGCTCATGAAATCCATCTCCGCGTGGATGCTCATGGCCTGCGAGAACGCCGCAAGCGTGTTCACCGCACCCTTGAGCACGCAAACCAGCAGCGGGTTCTTGCCACGGTAGTCTTCACTGGCCTGGGCTGCAGCATGGTTGATGATGTCGGCAATCTCTTCTTTACTGATCAGCTCGTGATCAATATCTTCTTGTACGTCAGCGATTCGCATGCCCACCATCTTGGCACACGCGAATGACGTGTTTCTGGCGATATGCTGAATATCCGCTGGGAAGATTCACACCTTTCTGGCCGTGCCAGTCGCAGATCAGCCTGTCGATCCCTTCAACCTGCCGTGCCATGCACGAAATGCCTGCTTCCGCAAGCGAGCGCACAATCACCCGTCTTCTGATGGCAATGTCTTGCGATTGCAACGCACGCACGTCGATGATTATCTCGCCGTTGTTCACGGTTACGCCTTGCTCGCACACGCGTTGCGCCACATCGTCAAGATATGCGCGATCGTCTTCGGCAAGCCTCGCTCCAAGCGCAAGTTTCGACACGACGTCGCTTCCCGCGAATGATTCAAGATATGGCATGAGATCGTGCCGGATTCGGGATCGCAGCGGATAGTTCGCGGGAAGAGGCTCATTTCCACCCGAATCTCCCACATCCGGCCCATTTGTGGGATCGTCCCACCAGGCAAGCCGCAGATCCTCGCAGATGCCGGTGGTTTCTTCGCGGGTCACATTCAGCCATGGGCGTAGAAAACGCACCCCGTCTCGTATGAAGGAACCGTTCATACCGCAAACCGCATCGAGGCCCGCGGAACGCAACAAACCGATGATCACGGTTTCCGCCTGATCGTTTTTCGTATGAGCCAGAAGCACGGCCGAAGCGTCGGAGCATGCGTCGACAATCGCATGATAGCGTGCTTCACGCGCCGCTGCCTCAACACCGATGCCACGGGAGTCGGGTACGTCAATCGCACGAACGCGAACTGGGTCAAGACCCAACGCAACGCAACGATCGGCGGTTGCCCGCGCAACACCGGCAGAGCCTTGCTGCAACTGGTGGTCGATGATAATCGCCCCGCATCGCAATCCCAATGAAGCGCACGTTTTCGCAGCAACCGCAGCCAACGCCATCGAATCGCGCCCACCGGAACAGGACACCATAATCAGCGGAGCGTCCACATCGGGCGCGTGCTCGCCATGACGGGCGAAACGGGCATCCTGCAATCCCAAACCGGCCGATTCCAACGCGGCGCGCAGTTCGCCGATTCCCTTGCGCAAACGTGACGAATACACCATGGCGTCACAACTTCGGTAGTGCTGCCACAAATGTGTCGATAGCTGATTTCGCGGCTTCGGAATCATCAGGATCGTTGACGATCACGGCAAAACTCAACGCACCGCCATTATGGCGCGACACATTGCCGGTCATGGAAGTCACATCTCCCAAACTGCCGGTTTTGGCACGGATAAGACCAGCTTCGTCAGCATCGTTCAAACGATTCGCAGCAGTGCCCACAAATCCTACAATCGACAGCCCCTCAGCGGCGGCGGAACCGGACCCGCTCGTCAGATTACGCTGCTGCACGTCAAGCAGGGTATGCGCGGTGAGTTTGGAATCCTCAGCCAGTCCCGAGCAGTTAACCATGGTGAGGCCTTCGGTGGAAATCCCCCGCTGAGCCAGTACCTGTTCAACCGACTGCACCGCTCCGGCCGGTGAATTGCCGGCGTTAAGGTGCAAAGCCAGCAGTCTGCCGAATTCCTCGGCCAGCGAATTGTCGGAATGCCGAAGCATGAACGCCATGATCTCGTTCAGCGATGCGGAGCTCACCGTCGCAATGGGGCTGGTCCCGTCGGGAACGGCTCCCTGTTTCACGGAACCGTTCACCGCAATGCCCCGCTCAGTCAGGCGTTGCGCGAACACCAGCGCGGCCTCGCGAGCCGGCTGCGTGCTCAAAACGGGATATGTGCTGAACGTATCGGGATCCGTAGGATTAGCACCGTTCCAGTTGCGCCCGCCATCCACGGCCATGGATGCGGTCGGCGCGTAGTACACGTGGTCCGGATCGAGTTCGGCGATGCCGTTGGGCCAACGGTCGTTGCCGAACAGGGAATCATCGTAGACGAGCGTCACGGAAGTGATGCCCCGCTGCCGCAACGCTTGGGCCGTGTTTGCCGCAAGCGTTCCCAGCCCGGCACGCCCATTGATGTGCGCCGAATCAGATTCGCCGACGCCGAGCAGCATGTCGCCGTTGCCTTTGAGCACCAATCGCGAAGTGCCATCTTCGCGCTGCTCCAAATAAGTCTGCGTCTCCAACGTCGACCCCATGTCGAGCGTGGCCGCAGCCGCATACGCCGTCAGCGTTTTCATGGTGGACGCCGGCGTATACGGCGTGTCGAGATTCTGCTCGGCCACCACATTGCCAGCCGCGTCGGCGATGGCGATGGCGTATTCACCGCCAAAATCGGAGGCAGCCGTCTCAAACTGGCTGATCAGAGCCTTTGCCGCAACGGCATCCACGGTTTTCGAAGCGTCAAGCCCTCCGACCATCGTCGCGGCCGCAATGGCATTGCCCGGCGTTTTGGCTGTGGCATGCTCGACTTCCTGCAATGTGAGAACACCCGGCAACTTGTCGAAAATGTCGGCCACGACATAGCCGACGCACAACACTGTGGTGAGCGACACGGAAAGCGCCACCGTGATGTATCGACGGCGTTTCACATGCCGGTATTCAGCCGAATCATCCATGGAACAACAACACTCCAGTCATAAGAGGAAATCGAAATGAAAACGAAAAGGCAGGAACGCGCAAGCCAGCGAACGAACGTCATCCCTTATGCTCGATCGGCTTCCATTCGGACTTGGCGAACATCGCCTGGAACGAGATCGGCACATAACTGAACATGTAGATCGGGAAGCTCAGCACATACGCGAACAGCTCCTTGTTGGTGGCGCCAATCTGATCGCGTTCCACAATAATCGTCAACGCGGCCAACGCCATCATGCCGATCACCGACGTCACAATGCCGGACGTCCAACCGGTCAACGAGCTCAACTGGCTCTGCCATGTCACGAATCCGCAGGTCGCGAACAACAGTCCCAGCAGAACGCGCGCAATACCGATCACCGTGAACGGACACAACAGCAGCGTGAAATCAACGGCGGAAAAATCGCGTTCCCTGATGGCGCGTTTGACCAAAGCCGGCCCGTAATAACGGAACACTTGCAGGAAGCCCTTGCTCCAACGCAAACGCTGACGCCAGCTCTGCGCGAAGGTGACAGGCTGCTCGTCATACAGAATCGCGGTACCGCAGTAGCCGATGCGGTCGCCGTGCAGCAAGGAATCCATGGTGAATTCCAAATCCTCGGTCAAAAGGTGGAATTTCCAACCATTATTGCGACGCATGATCTCCTGCGAGAACATGAAGCCAGTACCCCCTACATGACAGCTGTTGCCGAGCCACATGCGTGAGGCCGACAGGAATCGAGATTCACGGATGAACCACAATGCAGAACCGGAAGAGACCCAATTGTCAGACAAATTCACGGAATTGCGGTAGCTGGTGAGAATCTTGAATCCCGACTGGAACGCCTTGTTCATCTCTTCGACGTAATGCTTGTCGAGCTTGTTGTCGGCGTCGAACACGAAGAACGCATCGTACGGGTCGGATGCACCGGAATCGTTCATCTGATCGAGCAGATACGTCAGCGCGTAGCCTTTGCCCACAAGCTCCTTGTTGAAGCGTTCGATCACATGGCAGCCCATATTGCGCGCCACTTCGGCGGTATTGTCGGTGCAATTGTCGGCGACAAGCCAAATGTCGACCAGTTCGGTCGGGTAGGTCTGCATTTGGATGCAGGTAATGAGGTTGCCGATGACGTTCGCCTCGTTTCGTGCGGAAATCAGCACCGCGTAACGCTTGTCCATCGGCGCGTCGGGAAATTTGATCGGCTTGGTGAACAGGGAGATGAGAATGCACACCGCCTGATAGACCACCCCTGCGCCACCGACGATGACCAGCAGAATGTCAAGTACGCTCAGCAGTACCATTAACGCCACCTACTTCTTGGATTGTCATCCGCGTTTTTCGTACTTCCTTCAGCTTCCCGCGACTCGCCGTTCTTCCGTTCATTGCCGGATTCCGGATTTTCGTTGGATTCCTGAGATGTGTTTTCACTCTCAAGACCCTGCAATGGCTTGCGTTCCGTTTTGTCCAACACGTGCTTCGGGATGGCGACGGTTTCGTCCGATTCCAGCGATTCCTCGGAACGGGTGATATTGTACGCCTGCTCCTGCAACTGCCGCACTTCGTCGGGAATAGGCACATGCGCACTGGATCCCTGCACCGCGCGAGGCATATTGTGCAGATGCTCGCTGAGTACTTCGGCACCTTCCACCAGCTTCGACTTCTTTTCAGGCACCGGATCGTCCATCAGCGGGGAATCGACCAGCTCGTACCGCTTTGTATAGGTGCGGAAGATCGTCTGCACGGATGCGACCACCGGCAATGCGAGGAACGCGCCCAACGCGCCGAACAGCGAGGTGAACGCCAGCACCGCGAGGAACGCCACGGCATCGTTCACATCCATGGTGCGCTGGGAGATCTTCGGCGCGAAAATCAGATTCTCGATCTGCTGATACACGCAGATAAACACCAGCACCGCCACGGCCTGCCACAATCCGCAGCTACCCCATGCGAACAGCACTGGCAACGCGCCGCCGATATACGTACCCAACATAGGAATGAACTGCGAAACCACACCGCAGAACAGCGCCAACGGTAGCCAATAGGGCACGTGCAGCAGCATCAGACAGATTCCTGTGAAGAACGCGTTCAGCAACGCGAGAATGGCGCGGGAGAACAGGAACGACGAGATCTGGCTCTGGCTCACCGTCCATACGAACAGGAATCGCCGCTGAGCCGCCGGAGCCATCCACTGGCATGCGGCACGACGCAGTTTCGGACCAGCCGCTGAAATGTAATACGTGGTCATGATTATCGTCATGAGGTTAATCAGGAACGAAAACAATCCCGACACCGTATTCAGCGCGGTACCCGCGAAATCAGTGACCCACGACGTCTGAATGTTCTTCAGAATCTCATTGCCGAGATTATTGATCTCAGGAAGCTGGAAATTCGCGTACTGACTGGCGAACTGGCACATCTGCTCATACAGGTCGGGCAGACCGTTCACCAAGGCGATCATCTGCTGCACGAACAGGTTGCCGAACAGTGTGAACAGCACGCCGAGCATCACGGCCAGCATCAGCAGCGAGAACAGCGACGCGAACGAACGTTTCCAGCCATGCTTGACCAGCGGCACCACCACCGGCTCCACCGCGAGCGCGATGAACAGCGAGACGATGATGTCGATCACCAGGTATTCGATTTTGCCCCAGCTGCGCCAGCAGAAAGTAAACCCCACAATGGCTATGGCGATGTATAGCAGCGCACGTCCCAGCCATTCCGGTGGTTTTCGGGGATCTCCTTTGGCTGGAAACAGGGTGCCGAGGTCCCATCGCTGTTCGCTGGTGTTCGCACCGTTTTCGCTCTGCGTATTGTTCATTCGCTGTTCGCTGTCGCTCATGGCTCCCTATTGTAGCGATAGGCGTCGTGTACAGGCTGAGCTATTGTGGTAGTTATGCTGAACGTTTCAATTGTCATCCCCGCTTGGAATGAAGAGGAGCGTATCAACGATTGCCTGTTGAATGCCACTAGGCAGACCGTGATGCCCCATGAAGTGATCGTTGTCGACAATCGTTCCACCGATTCGACGGTGGCCATGGTGGAGCAGTTCATCAAAGACCACCCGGAAGCACCCATCCGTCTGCTGCATCAGGATGAGGAGCAGGGGCTGATTCCGACGCGCGATTATGGTTTGAACCACGCCACCGGCGACATTCTGGGCCGTTTCGACGCCGATTGCATGATTCGCCCGGATTGGGTCGAAGTGGTGTCCGGCATTTTCACTGAGGACCCGGAGGCCATGGGTGCCACTGGTCCGGTGATGTATTACGATCTGCCGAGCCGCCATTTTGGTTTGCGTGGGGATAATTCCACACGCAAGCGTATTTACAAGGCCGATGGCGGCCAGCCGTTGCTGTTTGGCTCGAATATGGCGGTCCGCGCTTCAGCTTGGCGCGAAATTTCTGACGAAGTGTGCCGAGACAAGGCCGATGTGATGCATGAGGATATCGATATTTCGCTGCATCTGCTGGGCAAGGATCTGAAAACCGTGTACTGCCCGCGTATGATCGCCGGCATCAGCGCCCGCCGTATGGACACGTCGCTCACGTCGTTCAACAATTACATGCGTCGTTTCAAGAACACGTTCGACGCGCATCCACAGCATTCGCGCAAGCATAAGCCGGAGATTCTGCTCACCGCGCTATATCCGGTGATGCATCTGCTGTATCCGGTATGGCAGAAGGTGCTTGACACCGCCGATATCAATCCTGCGGAGGCGGCGTGGATCAACGAGCAGATGGAATTGGCCGAGCAGGAAGGCCGCGAATGGTACGATGACACTCCCACCGATGAGGAGTGGAGCGAAAAGCACGAGTAATTCCAATACTTGCGATTGATAATCACGGATTATTGTTTACATTATTTCGATTAATCCGTAATTTATGTGCAGATATAAAAATCGTGGTGCGAATGCTTTGTGAAGTTTCGCACCACGATTTTTAATGCTTTCAGCGATGTTCTCTCACAATCGGGTTTCACTGCAGATTCGCTGCATGCGATTGCCGATTCGTGAGAGTTTTCGCATTACATCAGGCTCTTGTAGATGGCGAGGATGTCTTCTTCGGTGGCCTGACGCGGGTTGCCCGGGGTGCACACGTCGTTGAAGGCGTCGTGGGCCAGTGCTTCCAGATCGGCTTCGGTTGCGCCGACTTCGGAGATGGTGGTCGGGTTCTTCAGGTCGACGGTGAGCTTGTGCACAGCCTGGACGGCTTCTTCGCGAACCGTCTCGAGATCGCCGGTGTAGGCATCTTCGACACCGAAGGCGTCGGCGATGTCACGATACTTCTCGCCGGTGAAGTCCTTGTTGTATTCCATGACCGGTGCCAGCAGAATGCCGTTGGCAACGCCGTGGGCAACGCCGAGGCGGCCGCCCAGCGGGTGGGCCATGCCATGCACCAGACCGAGGCCGACGTTGGAGTAGGCCATGCCGGTGATGTAGGAGGCGTAGGCCATCTGCTCGCCTGCAGGAACGTCGCCGTCAGCGCTCTTGGCAAGGTTCTTGGCAATCATGCGGATGGTCTGCATGCTCAGGCAGTCGGACAGGCTCCAGGCGCCCGGAGTGATGTAGCCTTCAATGGCGTGGGTCAGGGCGTCAAGACCGGTGGCGACCTTGAGGCCGCGCGGCATGGAGTCGGTCAGATCAGGATCGACGAAGGCGACGATCGGAATGTCGTGCGAGTCGACGGCCACGAACTTACGCTTGTTGGCGGTATCGGTGACCACATAGTTGATGGTGGTTTCCGAAGCGGTGCCTGCGGTGGTCGGCACGCCGAAGATCGGCACGGACGGGTTCTTGGTGTCGGCAACGCCTTCCAGGGAGAGCACATCGGCAAACTCCGGGTTGGCGGTGATGATGCCGATGCCCTTGCAGGTGTCTTGCGGGGAGCCGCCGCCCAGACCGATCAGGAAATCAGCACCGGATGCGGCGAACTTGGCAACGCCATCCTGAATGCATTCGACCGGCGGGTTCGGCTTGACATTGTCGAAGACCTCGTACGGCATGCCTGCCTCATCAAGCACATCGGTGACCTTCTTGACGGTGCCGGTTTCCAGCAGTACCGGATCGGTGACGATGAACGCCTTGGTGAAGCCATGGGACTTGGCAACGCCCGGGATCTCCTTGATGGCGCCGCGACCGAAGTATGCAGTCTGGTTGAAAATCATGCGATAGACCATAGATGTCTCCTTTAAGCGACTGTGCTTGTTCGCCGTGTCATAGCAACCGTTGCCATGACCAACGATTCTCATCATAGACCCCATGTTGCGATTCGGCTGGAAATCGACACAACCTTTTCTGTGAGCGTTCTCACAAAATATGCGAACGCATCACACAAAAACGCATAAAACCAGACAATACGGCCTTATGACTCGAATAATTCCAGCTCGACCTGCGGCAGATCATCCTTGGAGAACACCCACATGGTCTCGTCTTTGGAACGTCGATCGGCGAAAATCGTAAGCAGGAACTTCTCTCCGTCGTTTCGCGTGTACCCGTACTGCAACACGCCGACCGACTCGACGCGGGCATGAATGAAGTCGTAATCCATAAGCAGGGAGAAACTGTCTTTGCAGAACGGCGCCACCAATCGTTCGCAATAGTCATGCAGCGCGCTTTTGAACGAACCGTCATGCGCGTCAAGCATCTTCTGGAAATAGTCGGGCACCATGATCGCACGCTGTGAGTCAGTACGCAGATTCACCATGCATGCGATTGAATAGCGTCCGTTCAAATGCCGCAGCAACGATTCCATATCCTGATTACGCACCAGAATGTCCTCAAGTTTTTTGTTGAGCCCGCGCAGCTGGCGTTTGCTGCCGCCTCGCACGTAGTATTCCTTCTTTTCGCGGCGCATCTCGTTTTCGGCCTGTTCGACGATTTTCGGCAGATCGGAAGTCGACTCGCTCGACGCTACGCCCACTGATATCTCGCAGCCTTGCGTATGCAAGCGCTCACGCATGTAGTTCAGCTGCTTGCGTGTCTGCGCTTCCGTATGCGCGGAACTGATTATCACGAATTCGTCGCCGCCGATGCGATACAACCGGTCATCGCCGAAGAACGCGCGCGCCGCGTCCGCGAACTCACACAACATGCGGTTGCCCTGCTTATGCCCGAGATGGTTGTTCACCTCGTGCAGGCCGATCATATCCGCATACACGCACACCACCGCCCCGATGTCGGCGCTCCGCAGCTGCTCCACATCGCTGTCGTATGCATTGCGGTTGAGCAATCCCGTCAAGGAGTCCTGCCGATAGATTTCCTTCATGTTCTTGGCGATTAGGTCGAGCGACAGGTCGAATCCGATCAGCACCACGGCCCACGGATTGGCCTCGCTGCAATCAGGGGGTACCAGCATACCGAATGCGATCACGCTGGTTTTCGCCTCGACCTCGCTTCTAAAATACGTGAATTCCGATTTTTTCTTACTGAATAGTTGGTCGCGCAAATCAGACAATCGCGTGTGTTTCAGGAATTCTCCGGCATCATCTGGATGAATGATCCGTTTTGAAACCAATGCATGGCAGAAATCATGAAAATCATCCGCATACACGTCCGGAAGTTTCGGATCGCGTTTGATGGTGCGATATTCTCCCGTGATGAGATTCAGTCGGGACAGTTCCGCAACGCCCTTGTTAAGGATTTCAAAAATATGCGCCGACAATGACGACGATTCGAGCATGCTGCGGCCGTTCGTCGACATGCGGTAGTCGCGATGCATCAGATCTTTGGAGATATTCCAGAAATGCTGGTCATCCGGGCGGTGTTCCAGCAAATCCTCCATCTTTCCCACAGTGAGCGGACGGTAGAAATAATATCCTTGGATGTACATGCATCCCAGCTCACGCAGCTTGCTCACCTGTTCGGCGGTCTGCGCACCCTCCGCAATGATCGACAGTCTCAGCTGGTAGGCCATGTCGATCACGGATTCGATGATTTTCAAACCTTTCGCCGCATTGTCAGCATTCAGGTCAACGAATTTCATGTCGAGTTTGATGGCATCGACGTTGATGTCCTTCAACATGTTGAGTGACGAATACGCCGACCCAAAATCGTCCATCAGCACGGCAATGCCTCGCGCATGCAGGTCCCGAATGGTCTCTTCGACCACATCCATGTTATGTGCGATCGCACTTTCTGTGATCTCCACCTGCAGCAGGCGAGCATCGATGCTGAACCGATCGAGCAGGTCGCCAAGCACTCGCGCCACATCGATCGCCTCGATATCCGTCATCGACACGTTGACGGACACCGGCACCAGATTGCGCCCCTCCCCATCCCAACGCGACAGCATTTCACACACGGAACGCCAGATGAACAAATCGAACCGCGTGACCATTGACTCACGTTCAAGCAGAGGAATGAATTCGCCGGGAGACACCAAGCCATATTCCGGATGATTCCAACGCACCAACGCCTCCGCACCCACGATTGCGCCGGTTTCAGCATTGCATTTGGGTTGCAGGTAGAAGCAGAATTCGTTGTTGTCAAACGCCTGGTTGATGTCGTCAAGAGAGAATCTGGGTACGATTTCGTCGTTGCTGGGCGCCCTGCCCGTGGATTCCAGCCGCGCGCCTGCGGCAACATCGAATTGATTACCCATGATACTCACCGTTGTACTGTATCAGCGTCACGTCTTCGACACCCTCAATGGCGCGAACGCGTTCCGCGAACGTCATGTCCTTATCATCACAGAATACTTCAACCGCCATTTCCGTGCGTTCGCCACGCATGGTTTTGGATTTGACGAAGAATTTGGTGCGTCCGAACGCGCGCGTGATCTCATCTCCCACTACATCGCCCACATAGTGGATCACCGCAATGTACACGCGCCCCTTGTCTTGACGCGAGTAGAACAGCGCCAACATGCCGATCATCACCAATCCGGCAACAATCACCAGCACATACATGCCGGCGCCCGCCGCAATACCAGACGTGATCGCCCAGAACAAATACAACAGATCCATCGGATCCTTGACCGCGGTACGGTAGCGCACAATCGATAATGCACCGACCATACCAAGCGAAATCACAATATTCGTACTGATGGCCAGCGTGACCATGCAGGTGAGCACGCACATGCCCACCAACGTAACGGCAAAACTGCGCGAATACACCACACCCGTGTAGAAACGGCGGTACACGCAGTAAATGACGATGCCGACGATCAACGCCACCAGCAACGCCAGCGCCATTTTGGGCACATTGTATTGGCCGAAGGATTTCAGCACCGACTTTTTGATCATGTCATTGACACTCATATGGTTTCTTTCTCTCCTGCTTCCTTGATTCGTAACGTTTGTTTTTGCTGGAATGCCAGTCAACATGCCAGCTGGTTACAGACTTGGCTTTACAGGCTCGGCACGCTCCAACCTTCCTGCCAGTAGCCGAATCCCCGCAAATACGAGGCTTTGTCATAACAGAGCACGTATTTCGAAGCCGATGTCAACTCCTGCGCCTTGCCGGGCAGCAGATCACGCACCACTTGCGGCAGGAATTCGGTGAATTTGACCTCCATCACCAGTTTTCCCGGCTCAAGCACGGGCAGTACCGGCAGTGTGGAGTCGAAAACATCGAATCCTCCAACCGCCGCACGCACGTTCATATCGAAGGTGACGCGCACGGTACCGGCGTCAAGAATCCACGGTTCGCGCTCATAATCGACGATCACGCGAGGGCGCATCACATTGCACATGCATTCCACATAAAACTCGCGGCACAACTGATACTCGCTGTCACGCAGAAATTCATAATCGCCGGCAAGAATACGGTCGAACTGCTCGTGCGTGAGCGGTGCATCCTCCTTGTAGATCCAACTGTCGCTTTTGCGTTTGCGTTCCAGTTTGATCACACGATCGCTGTAATCGTAGATGCGAATACGGTATTTCCTACGCAGCAGCACACCGTCGACTTTTTCCTGATATGCGGTGTTCCAATAATCGTCGAAATACAGGCTGCGAATCATATAGCCGCCGTTTTTCGCATGCTTGTCGAGGCCAAGCAGCGGCGCCATACGCACGTTCAAGTCGGCTTTTTGCGCGTATGAGATCAGATATTTGAGCTCATGACGGAACCGTTCCTTGGCTGTGCGCGGTGGAACGGATAATTCCTCGCCGACGCGATGTTTGATACGTTGCAGCAGCGACGTTCCGCGATTGCCACCATCACTGCACATTGGCATCCTCCACAATGCTGCCGTCGGCTTTCACATAGAAACACTTGGTGCCGTAGACCTTGTTGCCGTCGGTGACGTAGTAGTCAAACGCGTCCTGCGTCTCGCCTGATGCATTGCGCACGCTCACCTTGATGAAGTACTGGCCTTCACCAGGCATATCCATCACGGCTTCCGGCAATACGAGGTCGCTCTGTGTGAACACCACGTCTTTGCCTTCGTAATCCTTGGCCACGGTAACGCTATAGCGCAGATCCTCATCGTTGAAATCATAGGAGACATCCCAGCTGAGTTTGAGCTTGCCGTTGGTAGGAGTCGGCTTGCCGATATAGAACGGCATGGGCTTATTGAACCCGGTTCGGTACGTCTGGTAGTTCTGTTCGATTTCGCTATGCAATTGGTTTGCCACCGTGTCGTATTGGCTTGACGTCAGAGGCTCATGCATGCAGTCGGGCATCTTCCGCACGTATGGTTCAACGATGGAACGGTACCGCCGCACCATGGAATTGATGCGATCGGCGCTCATATACTTGTATTCGTCTTTCACGGCCTTGCCGAGCGCGGTTCGGAACGACTTGGTTTGCAGACAACGTCGGAACAGTATGTTGCCCCAATAGTTGCTGACACCGTTCTCCCAGCTTTGGCCCTCGGAACGTTGCCTGATCTCGTATTCCTTGCGCATGAGCATACCATCGTTATCCCAGTCGAGCAGGTAAAACGTATCCGAATTCGTGGGACTATACAGGTACATATTGCGGCTTTGCGTATCGATATTGCCGGTCAGCAATTGGAATGCCATCCAATATGCGAGATTTTCGGTATCGAAATATTTGCCGAGGATTTCGCCCATCGGCACTGAATAATCATTGAGATCGTTCAGCATGGCGATCAGTTTGGTATGGTCGTTGTCGCCTTTGATTTCCAGTTTTTCTTCGAATTTCGCTTGATCGTAGTCAGGATCATCGGCGAGTTTGATCACGTCTTCGTCTCGATAGAATTCGAAATAATTGACTTTGTACAGCTGTCCGTTTTTATCGAGTCCGTGCACCTGCAATGCGGTTTTGTTGAGCTGTTCGACTTGCGTGTACAGACCGTAATCGTCGAAGGAATCCGATCCGCTGGTCTCGTCTTTCACGTACAAGTGCACGAATTGCGTGCGCAGTCCCATCATCTGGTCGATGCCTTTGATGAGATCGTACGCCATTTTGTTACGGAAACGCAGACCTTCGCCCATATGCTTGTTCAATGCGATGGTACGCTGCCCACGCCACTTGCCTTTGCCGCTTTTCAACTCGATCTTGTAGTTCTTCTGCTCGTTTTTACTCGATGACTGGCCACGTATCTGCACGGTGGCGTTCGGCGCGCTTTCACCAAAACCAAGCTCCCCGGAAACCGGTCCTTGTTCGTCGCCGACCTGCAGCAAACCATTGACCTTGTAGCGGTCAACGCCCATGGCCGCATAGTCATCAACGGAATACTGGTTGATTTCGCTCCAGCTATGGTCGGTGCCTTCCGACGAATTACCGCGCGATACCGTCAAATACATGGTTTCGACACCGCTGTCGTCATACACCTTGTATAACGATTCGTTGTCGCGCAAGTGTGCGCCGTCGATGCTTTGTTCAGCGCTTTTCTTGACTTGCTCATGCGTCTGTGACGAATCCGATGATTGCGATTGTTCATTATCGTTGGGTGACGAAGTCGCACATCCGGCGCAGGAAAGCACCGTCAGCATTGCCGTCAATGCCGCTATTTGCTTGACAAGCATGGTAATGGCTTTTGTGTTGCGTCGGTTCCACCATGTCATGATTTACGATTCCTCCCGATTATGACATCCGTTTCTGCAATATTCGCCTTGTCAGAAGACCGTGCATGCCCTGAGCGATGCAATGATTGGTCGACCCGCTGTTCGCCATGTTCAAGCAGTATGCCCAGTTCGGTGAAACGTCCACGTTTCGTTTGCGCCACAATCGGCTGCTGCCCCAGCACTCGGTATGGCAGATTGTCGGTGTA
>ADJS01014967.1_pt1 | contig 25625 bp, 27 predicted proteins | sample 268128 | NCBI WGS metagenome assembly ADJS01 (sample SAMN00007486, study PRJNA43253) | human gut metagenome | isolation source: feces sample TS28 | reverse complement strand
AAGCTTTATGATAAAAGTACACAGTTGCAAAACCTTCGTTAGGAGCTCTTCCCCTATTTATGACAGTATTGTCTCCATCTAATAATGAAATTGTAGAAGGCCCTCCTTTATATTGGTTAAATGTTATACTTGCAGAATCTATGTTTCCAAGGTTGATTGTTCTGGAACCGTTTCCTTCTATAAGTGAATGATGTCCATCAACTATAAGATCAAGTCTCCATGTTCCGCCACTTTCAATCTTGATTTTAAAATCACTTTTTGTATTTGATTTTGAAGAGTCATTTTCTGAAATAAATGCAGGTATTGTAATTGCACCTATTATACAGATGGCAACTAGTATTACAATAACTTTTTTATTCATAGGCTCATCTCCTTATTTAAGTAAATTTTTTTCACTTAAAATAGTAATAATCTATATAAACATTATAAGTATTATACTTTATTGAAGCTAAAATTATTTAAATGGACACATAGAAAAATGTGTGTATGAAACAAGTGATGGTTGTAAGAAGAGATTTAAAAATGGGCAAGGGAAAAATTGCTGCTCAATGTTGTCATGGTTCTATAGGTTCATATAAAAGAACAGATTCTAAATTAATTAAAAAATGGGAATCTGACGGTTATGCTAAGGTAGTTTGTAAAGTGGATTCTTTGGAAGAATTATTGGACCTTAAAAAGGAAGCCGATAAAAACAATGTTTCTAATTATTTGGTAGTTGATGCTGGAAGGACTCAGTTACCTACATCAACCACAACAGTTTTGGGCATTGGGCCTGATGAAGATGAAATAATGGATAAGATAACTGGGGATTTAAAACTTTTATGAGTTTTATTTAATTTAATGATAGCTAGTTTTAATTAAACACATAGTAAATTAGGTTGGGGATATCATTATCAAACAGGTTGTTAAAATTGGGGGAAGTTTATTTCCAAAAGATGCAATAACATTAGCTAAAAAACTGGAAAATACAAATTCTTTGATTATTTTAGGTGGTGGGGAGTTTGCTAATTTGATAAGGGAATATGATTCATATTATCATTTTTCTGATGAAGCCAGTCACAATACTGCAATTGAATGTATGGATATTTTATCTAAATTGGTTAATGATAAAGTAAACTCTACAAAATTGGCATATACAATTGACGAAGCTGAAAAAATTTCAGATAATGGTTTTACTCCTATTTTTATTGTTTCTGAATTTTTAAAAAATGAAGATCCCTTTGAATGCTCATGGGATGTAACTTCAGATTCAATTGCAGCATATGTTGCACACTCCTTAAATGCAAAGCTTTTAATAGTAACAAATGTAAATGGTATATATACCCGAGAACCTAATGAAGAAGGTTCGGAATTTATTAATGTCATTGATGCAAAAAAACTACTGACTTTTGATGAAACATCAATAGACTTAATGTTGCCTTCTCTTTTACTTAAATTCGGGTCTGATTGTTTTGTTGTAAATGGAAAGTACCCTGAAAGGGTGTTATCTCTTATTGATGATAATATAGATAATTATAATTTCGATTACACACAAATAATAGGTGATTAGATGAAAGAAGTAGAATGTATTTCATGTAAACAAGAAATTCCATTAACCGGGCCTTTCGTTGAATTTGAATGTCCTGTTTGTGGAGCAAAAATATCAAGATGTGAAAAATGCCGTACTTTCGGTCATGCTTATAAATGTGAATGTGGTTTTGAAGGACCATAAATACTTATTAATGGAGGAATGTTGATGGGTGAAGTTGTAGCAACTTTAAAAATCATGCCAGAAAGTCCTGATGTAGATTTGGAAGCTTTAAAAGCAGCTATTCAAGCAGCTATGCCTGCTGAAGCAGAATTCCACAAAATTGAAGAAGAACCAATTGCATTTGGTTTAGTTGCATTAAACCTTATTTTCATTATTGAAGATGGTGAGGGTGGAACAGAATCTACTGAAGAAGCTATGGCAAAATTAGCTGATGTAGCTAGTGTGGAAATTACTGATACTAGAAGATTAATGTAAATCTTCTTTTTAATTACTTTTTTTATATTCATAAAATTATTGTTGTGCATAACAACATTTATATATTATTTTTCAAAAAATTAAATCTGTTGATAACTAATGGGTTGATTTCAATTAACTTGTTTATGTTTATTATAAATTTCAATGGTGTTTTTTAATGTATACAACAGATGATCTTATTAAAATAAGCCCCCATATGATTTGCCATATAATAAGCCTGCATTCTTTTCATGACATTTTTATTAATCATTATCTTAAAGATTTTGGGATTAATAAAAATCAGTACTATATGCTGATGCATGTTTTTTATAATGAAAGTTCAACTCAGTCAGATATTGCAACAGCCTGTTTGATGGACAGGTCTGGAGTTTCAAGAGCATTTGGTGAGCTTGAAGAAAAAGGGATTCTGACCAGGGAATATACTGAGGAAAATAAAAGAGCTTATAAAATAGACATTACTGAAAAAGGAAAAGAATTAGGTAAATTTTTACATGATAAGGAACTGGAATGGGAAAATGAAATTGCACATGAACTGGAAATGTCTAGAGGAGAGTTACTTACAACATTGGAAAGATTAGCTTTAAAGGCATTGGAGTTTGACAGGCAAAGAATTGATAATTTTAAATATTGATTATTTTCTGCACCACTATTTTTTAATTTTTTGGATACATTTTTTCAATACTAGCTAAATATTCTTATTTAAATTAAACAAAGTATAAATTGCAGTTAATTTAATTAATAGCTATGTTAGAATTAGTATTTGCTTGTTTTATAGGAATTTTAATCGGAACTTTAACTGGGATGATTCCGGGGATTCACATCAATACTGCTGGTGCAATACTTTTTGCATCGTCTGCATTCCTTTTAGGTTTCTTGTCTCCTGAATTTTTATGCGTTTTAATGGTATCCATGTCCATAGCCCATGCATTGACAGAATTTGTACCTTCAATGCTTTTGGGAGTTCCTCAGGAGGGAACTGCAACATCTATTCTTCCTGGCCACAGAATGGTTCTACAGGGAAGGTCAAAAGAAGTTATAAGAATTGTTGCCGTTGGAGGATTTGGGGCAATTGTAATTACGATTTTGATGATGTCTGTTTTTGCAGTGACATTGCCTTTTTTACATGAGCTTACAAAGCCATACACTTGGATTATTTTGCTTTCAGCTTCAGTTTATTTAACTTATGCCCTTACAAATTCAAAAAGAGATTTTGCATGGTCATTATTGCTGTTTTTGCTTTCAGGAATTTTGGGATGGGCAATTTTCCAAACTCCAATTTCATCAGGAGTTTCTTTGATGTGTATTTTTTCAGGGTTATTTGGAATAAGTACAATTTTATTTAGTTTAAATGATAATTCGACTATTCCTCATCAGAACAGTTTTTATGAATTAAACATAGATTTCAATAAATTTAAAAGCATTTTTGCTGGTGGAATTACAGGAGCTATTTTGGGATTTCTGCCGGGATTTGGTCCTGCTCAGGGAACTGTAATAGCTCAGGCAGCTAGCGGCACAAATGATAATTCAGAAGATGATACAGTTAATTTTTTACTGGCTACTTCAGGTTTGAATATTTCAGATTGTCTTTTTTCTTTAATGGCAATTTATATAATTGGAAATCCCAGAAGCGGCATAGCAGTTTATATGTCTTATTTAATCTCAGATATGTCAATCAGCCATTTAGTGATTTTTATTTTTGCATCTTTAATAGCAGTTTCAATATCTCTGATTTTATGTTTAAAATTAGGGGACTCTTTTTCAAAATTAATGGGTGGAGTTGATTACCGTAAATTATCAATAGCCGTGATTATCCTGCAAATTGGGATTTTATACATTTTTACATTATATTATAAAGCTCCAATTTTTTACATGACTCTGGCTTTGATTACATCTACTGCCCTTGGAATGCTGCCGCATTATGTTGGAGTTGGAAAGTCTCATTTAATGGGAGTTCTGATTGTTCCGGCGATTGTAATTTATATGCAAATGTTTATTTAGATTATCAGCACATTGTCAGCTATTTTTTCGGCTTTTTTGATAATTTCTTCAATATCTGCCTGAGGATAGCTGTCAATTACACACAAATCACATTTTTCAATTTCCAAATCTTCAAATGCTTTGTTGTAAATCTCATAATTTCCGAGTATTTCATTAACTTCAAGATTAAATTTCAGATTTTCAATAGCTTTGCTGTAAACATCATTGAATATTACTTTTTCAAATCCGTATTTGAGCAAATAGATTCCAATTGATCCGTTACCGCACATTCCATCAATAGCTGTTCCTTTTTTGATATTGTTGTTTTCCAAGTAATTGTGAAGCTTAATGAGTTTTTCTTCAGTTGTTGGAGCTACTTCAATATGGTATTTGTGCTGGTCTTTGTTTATGATTATTTTTTCCATTTCATCATTATTTTTGATAAGTGTTCTCATAACGTCTGAACGGTTGTCGCAGCCTGACAACAATTCAAAGTTTTTTACATGGCAATCTTTATCAATCATGCCGTTGACTTCCTGAGGATTTCCTTTTAAAACTCCTTTGACTTCATCTACTTCATCAGTCAGTCTTTTGGCAACCTTTTTGTTGAAATCCGGATGGATTAACACTAATGAATCTTTACCAATAAACTGTGCCATTTGTGTAGAATAATAAAAACATGGGAGGGGAACAGGGCTGTGTCTTCTTAGTGTTGCATTTTGAGGAATTATTTCCTCTTCAATCATTATCTTTAAGACATGGCTCATTACAATGTCGATAGGTCGTTTCCCACATTTGCATTTTTTATAATCTGAGTCAAGCTCATTAAAGTCAATCAATTCATTTAACGGACTGAATTTTTTTATTGCAACATCTTCACAGTTTTCACAGGGGTTCAGTTCAGCTATTTTGCCGGCCATATTTTCTTTTGTTGTAATGCAATTTTTTCCACAGGTGCAGTTTTGTGTCATATTTCTGTATATTGATTTTAATATGTAATTATTATTTGGAAAGTAATAAAAACTTTATTAATTAGTATTACTAATGTTTAAAATAGATTTAAAATAGTTTTAGGTTGTAAATATGAACAATAATGTAATTAAAAAACAATTTGACAGTATTGGAAGCAATTTTGATGTTGTACCTCAATATAATGTTTTTAAACAAAAATACTCTTCTGAGGAAAAACTTCTTTTAAGTGAACTTCGTGAAAATTTAGTGGATTTAGCTATATCATCTGATGAATCTCTTCAGGTAAATGAAGATAAGTTATTAAATGATATTAAGAACTTTTTATTTGCAAAGTTAGCAAACAACTCTCAAAATAATACCATTTCAAATGAATATTTGGACAACTTAGCAAGAAAACTGTTTCAGGATCTTGTAGGTTATGGGGAAATTGACCCATTAATTCGTGATGATAATTTGGAAGAAATCATGGTAATTGGTATAGATAAGCCGGTTTTTGTTTATCATAGGGAATACGGTATGATGAAAACGAATATTCTGTTTAAAGATGCTGGTGAAGTGATGAATCTGATTGATTCAATAGCCAGACAGATAAATCGCAGAATTGATCAGGAATCACCAATTTTGGATGGTAGGCTGCCGGACGGTTCAAGAGTTAATGCAACAATTCCTCCAATTTCAGCAGATGGTCCGTCAATGACTATACGTAAATTTAAAAGAGATCCATTAACCATAATTGATTTGATAAACTCAAAAACAATTTCAGTTGAACTTGCAGCATTTTTCTGGCTGTGTTTTGACGGTTTGGGAGTAAAATCAGCTAATGCAATAATATCTGGAGGAACCAGTTCCGGAAAAACCACAACATTAAATGCATTATCTTCATTTATAAATCCAAAAGAAAGGATAATTACAATTGAAGATACCTTAGAACTTCAAATACCTCATGAACATGTTATTAGAATGGAAACAAGACCTCCAAATGTTGAAAACAGAGGTGAATTAACAATGAATGACTTGGTTAAAAACTCATTAAGACAAAGGCCGGACAGGATAATTGTTGGTGAAGTTAGGGGAAGTGAAGCCATTACACTGTTTACAGCACTAAATACTGGACATTCTGGATTTGGGACACTTCATTCAAATGATGCAAGAGAAACGATTACTCGATTAACTAATGCTCCGATGTCTGTTCCGAATATTATGATTTCAGCTATTGATTTTATAATAATGCAAAACGAATTTATAGGTCTGATGGAGTGTCATTCAGAAGAATAAGTGAAGTGGCGGAAGTATCCGGAATCGAAGAGGGAGTAATTCAATTAAATAAGATATTTGAATGGGACCCCCAAAGCGACACTATTAAAAATGTGGGAATTACCAGTAAAACATTAACTGAAATAGCTAATGTTAGTGGAAATTCTTTAAACAGTCTTTATGATGAAATCAAGAACCGTGAAATTGTTCTGCAGCATATGGTTGATCAGAATATCAGATCAATCAGGGATGTCAGCACTGTTTTGGAGATGTATTATTTGGATTCTCAAAAGGTGTTAAACAGAATTTTATTGGCTGGATAGTGGTAGTATGTTTGGTAATTTCTTTATAAAGGTAGCTGATGTGTTTTTAAATATTTTTGATTTTTTTAAGAATTTCAATTTTAAAAATATTAAACTTCCCAAAAGGAATAAAACAAAAAAAGAGATTGATCCAAATTTATTTACCAAATTGAATTTCAGTGAAGTTAAAAAACAGAAGGACACTCAAAATAAATTATTCAATAAGCTGCAAAAAATCTTTTTAAAATATTTTTTAGGTAAAAAAACAATAGCTACTGAGATTTTAATGTTTTTGGTTCTGTTTGCAATTGCAGGTTTTGAAATCGCTGGAATTTATTTAACCTCAATAGTTATGATTTATATTTTTATGCTGTATTTTCCAAAAATCAGCCAGAAACATCAGTATGATGACTTAAATTTTGAGTTGCCTTATGCTTTGAGGCATATGGCAACTGAACTGAAAGCAGGAAAAGGGTTGCATGACACGCTGCTTACAGTATCTATTGCAAATTATGGGTCTCTTTCCGGTGAGTTTAAAAGAGTTTTAAAAGAGATTAAATACGGTAAATCAAGTGAAGATGCACTGATGGAAATGTCGCTAAGAGTATCGTCAGAGGGTTTGTCAAGGGCAGTTCATCAGATTGTAGGAACTTTAAGGGTTGGTGGAAACCTGGCCAATAGCTTAAATGTTATTGCTGAAGATATTTCATTTGATATGCAGATTAAACTAAAGGAATATTCTCAAAAATTAAATGGATTTATCTTAATTTATACATTTATAGCTATTTTAGCTCCTGTTATAATTTTAATCATGTTAATGGCAGCATCAACAGTTGTGGGAGATATTGTATCTGAGGAAATGGTATTTATAATGTATATGTTCTTTTTTCCATTGATTGTGGTTTTCATGGCTTTGTTCATTAAAAGAATGGAGCCAAAAATTTAAAGGGATGTTTATAGGCAAACATCCTTTTTTGTAAAGTAGATGTATGAAATTGTCAGTCCAATTGCAAATGTGGCCAGTAGTATAGCTAGTGAAGTTGCTGTATTGCAGGAATAGTTGGCTATTTCATTTGAACTTATTAGATACGGGCTGCACCATGGAATGTAGGGAGCATATTTACTTGTATAAACAAACAAATTTATAATACTAAATATTGCACCTGCAACCATTGAAAAAACCATATTCGGCATAACTAATGAAAGAACTACAAATGGAGAAAAGCTTAAACAAAGTAAAATCTCTGAAATTAACATTTCTTTATAGCTATTTAATCCAACACTTAATGTAATGTCTGAAATACCTCCAAGATATGCGGCAATTACCGTGCCTGTAAATGTAATTGTAGTAATTATGAATGCCCATATGAAAAACATCAGATATTTTCCAATTAATAGTTTTGTTTTAGATAATGGGGTAGTTAATATGGTTTTTAAAGTATGTTCTGTGTATTCTCTGCCAAAAAGATAAGCTATAATAATTGTAAATATGATTATATAAAACAATGAGCAGGCATAAGTGGCACAGTAATCAAGTATTCCTTGAAATGTTGCATGTTCTCCTGTAAGCAGGCCAATATACAATAAAGAAGGTATGCTAAGTGCTCCAAGAACGGTTAATAAAAATATTTTTGAATGTTTCAGTTTTAGAAATTCCGTTTTAATAAAGGTTAACATTGTAAAAATCCTCCAAAAGGATGTTTATAGGCAAACATCCTTTTTTGTAAAGTAGATGTATGAAATTGTAAGTCCGATTGCAAATGTAGCTAGTATTATAGCTAGTGAAGTTGCTGTATTGCAGGAATAGTTGGCTATTTCATTTGCTCCGATTAGATATGAACTGCTCCATGGAAAATATGGGGTATACTTGGTTGAAGAAATCATGAGATTTCCAATACTGAATGCAGCTCCTGTAACCATTGCAGCTACCATATTCGGCACAAGCAGTGATAAAAATACAAATGGTGAAAAACTTAAAAATAACAATATATTTGTAATAAACATTTCTTTACAGCATTCAATAGCTCCTGCCAATGTTATATTGCTGGCTCCGCCCAGATATCCGAAGAAACAGGTTGATAAAAATGTAATGGCCACTAAAATCATTGTCCATATGAAAAGCATCAAATATTTTCCTAAAATGAATTTTCCACGAGATAATGGAATTGTCATCATTGTTTTTAAGCTATGTTCTGTGTATTCTCTTCCAAATATGTACGAAACTACAATTGCAAAAAGAACAATATTGAACATGGAGCCGGTAAACTGATTGCATGCCAAAAGCATACTTTCAAATCCGTCAGCATTTCCACTAATTAAACTTAAATAAAGTAGGAATGGAAGTGTAAGTGCTCCAAGTACAGTTAATAAAAATATTTTTGAATGTTTAAGTTTTATAAATTCACTTTGAATAAATGCAATCATAATAATCACCTATGAAAAACGTACATCATTACCTATAAGTCTTGTAAAGAATTCTTCTAAGTTTTCTTCACATAACATTAATTCTGATACTTTGATTCCAGATTTGACAAATTTTTCATTAATTTCATCTCTTAAATCCAAATGGTTAAATAATCGGATTGATGTGTTATTTTCAGGAGTTTTTTTAACTATAAAATCAATATTTTCCCTAAATCCTGACTGTTTAAGAATTTCTGAAGCTAGTTGAATATCTGAGACTTTAAAATCAGCATGTTTATTTAATCTGTTTTCCAGTTCCTCTTTGGGGAGTTCTTCGATGAGATTTCCATGATCCATAACACCAATGACATCAGCAATATGTTCGATTTCACTTAGAATATGGCTGGAAATAAGGATTGTTGTTCCGTAGTCGTGGGCCAATGTTTTTAGAAGTGCTCTTATTTCTTTAATTCCAACTGGATCCAATCCGTTTATAGGTTCATCTAAAATCAACAATTCTGGGCTGTGCATTATAGCTGCAGCTATTCCTAATCTCTGTTTCATACCTAAAGAAAAATCTTTAAATTTTTTATACTTTGCATCATATAAACAGACAAGATTTAATACTTCATCAATTGTTTTTCTATTGTAATTGCCTCTTAATTTAGCTATTATTTTTAAATTTTCAACAGCATTGAGGTTTTCATAAAATCCGGGGGTTTCGATTATTGATCCTATCTTGGAGTAGTTTTCTTTTGGATGTTTTCGGTAATCTTCTCCAAAAAGGTTAATTTCGCCGGAGCTTGGTTTTGATAAATTTAGAAGCATGCACATTGTGGTAGTTTTTCCAGCACCATTTCTGCCCAGCAGTCCATAGATTTGTCCTCTTTCAATTTTCATATTAACTGAATTAACAGCAACATCTTTTCCAAAGCGTTTTGTTAAGTCTTTTGTTTCTATAATGTATTCTGTCATAGTGTTACCTCGTTATAATAGCAAATGGCTCTTATTGTTATTGGATATTTTATAACTTGTAAATGTAATATATATTTTACATATGTAGCAAGTAAGAAGTGGTGTCTGCCGTAATTATGATTTAAAATTTTTTGGATTTTAAAAATAAAATATGTAATATATACATTACATATGTAAAAATTAGTTTACATTATATATAACTTTTTCTTATAAAAATTAATATTTTGTACTTAAATGCAGTTTAAATTTTAAAAAATAAGATGTTGGGAATGTAATTCCCATTATATTAAATTATTGATTCCTTTGGAAGCAAGTAAACCTACAAATGCTCCTGGGGGATCCATTACAATATTTCCTTTGGAATATTGGTCTAAAGCAGCATTAACCATTTCTGCTTTTTTAAGAGGGTCGCTTGCTGCATGACCTGCAGCTTTTACAATGTCCATTACTGCAGCTCCTCTAGTTTGACCACCAGTATATTGTTCTTCTCTTATTATGTCAATACCGCTTGCATTCATTTGAGTACCGTTGACATCTAATGTTCCAGCACTTTTCAATATTGCATCTAATGCTTCACTGTTAACAGCTACAACAGCATCAATATTTTCACTAGTATTGTATTCTACAATTTCTTTTGCTAGCTGCATGGATTTTTTAGTGTCATTATCCCAGAATGAATCGTGAAGTAACAATTTTTCGCCTGCTCCTTGTTCTTGAGCTTCTTGAGGCTCCGAAGCATTAGGGTGAGTCATTCCGTGAGGATATATTTCAGTATAATTGACAAGTTCACCATCTTGTAATGACACGATAAATGCCATGTCACAGGCACCCATTCCAGGTCTAGGTTCACTTTCATCAATTGCACATACAAGTATGTTCTTTGAGCCTTGAGCTAATTCATTATCGTGAGGTAAGAATAATTCCCCTGCAATTACTGAGATTAATCCAATTAAAATAACAAGTAAAATGGCGATAATCAGTTTTTTTCTTCTTCTCATATTGCGCCTACCTTGATGTTTATTAATATTGTAATTTATTTATTCTTTTCATTATACTTAAATGTTTATTCTAATTTAAGTATGGCCATTTGTTTATATTTTTTTAAAAAAAGGTTTTATTTTGTTGATTTTTTCAGAATAATTAAGCTAAATATTAATTTTGTTTAGTTTTTAAAATATTTTAAAAAAAGGTTTATAACAGGTTAAATAATTTTTATAATTGTTTATTTTTTATTTTTGCAACATCCGAAGAAGAAATTAAATACTTTTTTAATATTCTTTTTTACTTTGCTTGTTTCCTCTTTTGGTGTTTCACAACAGCTTGGTCTTACACCCATGGGATCATCTCCTATAGTTTTGATTATTCGATTTAATCTTAAAAATAAATATTTTATTTGATAGGTGAAATTAAATATGATAATACATATTTAATTTCGTGAGAGTAGTTATATGCTTTTTATTAAATTAGAGAAAGAGAGTATAAACTAATTTAATAACAATCGGAGTGTAGTAATATGGTTTTAAACCAACAACACATTAGTAATTTCAAATTAGATATTTTTTAGGTATACCTAATTTTCATCACCAGTTATACTGTAGTTTGAAGTAGTATATAAATGTTTTTATTTTTTTAGGTCAACCTAAAATTTATATACAACAATAAATTATTTTTTTTAAAAAGAGATAATTGGTGTTTAAATTGATGTTTTGTCCGTTTTAAACACCTATTTTTGAGGAAAATAATATGGAGGTAGAATATTAAATTAGGGAGTTGTTTGTTTTAATTTAATATCTATTTGGAGACCATATTTATTATTTGACTGATATAGGTAATTTTAAATTAGACTTCCAATAAATTTAGGTGAGCCTAATTTTTCATCACCAGTTATACTGTAGTTCGTGATAGTATATAAATGTTTTCATTTTTTAGGTATGCCTAAATTTAATATATAAAAAATTATTTTTTTTAAAAAGAGATAATTGGTGTTTAAATTGATGTTCATTGATTTTAAACACCTCGTGTTTTTACATGGAAACTTGGCAGAGTTTTTTCCATGTTTTTGATTTTTATATTAAATTAGAAAATTGTGAAAACCAATTTAATATAATAAATTTTGGAGTTTATTATTTGAATCATATTATGAAAACAATGAGCATTAAACATGTTCTTTAAATTGTTATTTGTCAAATTTAAACATTATAGGAAAGTATTCTTTCCTAATTTTTTTATTACCTTTTTTTGAATTTTAAATATTTTTAAGATATACTCTTTTTACTTCATAAATATTATTTACAAGGAAAAATAAATACTATTTTAAACTAAATGTTTTTTAGCGAAAATATTTTTTAACTATCTTTTTTAATTTAAATCAAGAAGATAATGTAACAGTAATTTAAGGCGTTATTATGATAGTTCGTGACATGAAAATTATTCGATGCGAATTTTTTTGCACAATTAAGAATTATGCAAGGGATATGTGATTCATTTTCCCCAAATAAAATTGATGAAAAACATTACGACAACTTTTTCAATGAGGTAATAAATGTAGTGAATAACGGTTTAAATGATGCCTGTGGTGGTAAAACAAGTTATATAAATCTTAATATGGATTTTCTTTATTCAAATATCATATGCGATAAGCCGAATGAGGATATAACATGGGAATACTTGCAGACAACAGATAATGATTATCATAAATTTATATTTGCCAATAAAGTTCTCGAGCGTTGTTTTATCATATTGAAACAAATGGAGGATTTGGATTTATTGTTAGATTTGAGTTTTGATTTGGGACTCATTACAAATGTTGAAAATGTGTTTTTCCAATCAGAACGTGAAGAAATGATTTACAAATCATTCAATTCAAGATATAAATCATTCAGAACCATTTTTAATGATGAGGTCATTGATCTTGCAATGGATTTTTTAAAGTTTAACAATATCGTTAATTTTTCTGAAGCATCATATATTGGCAAGGATTCAGGCAGTAGAATCAAGCCAGAACAGGGTTTTGAATTTGTTGAAATGGGTAAGCTAATTCTTAATTTTAAATTAAAAAAAGCATTGGATAAACTTATTGAAGTGGGTCATAATATTAATGGCGTTCCATGGCCTGAATAAGGTGATTATTATGGGATTTTGTCCGAATTGCGGTAGTTGGGTTGATGAAGGAGATATATGCACCTTTTGTGGGGGTGGCAGTGGTGGCTCTTCCATCGATGAACTTATATTCTATTTTCAACGTGCGAAATTTAGTGCATGAAATCTGAAAAAAGAGTCTAGAATTGATGAGGCCATTAAAGAAAATATGGACATTATTGTTAAAATTGCTGAAAGTGGAGGATATGGGAGATATTTGATAGAATACGATGATGATCCAATAAAATTTTATAATGAATGATTGTCAATTAGAAATTCTATAGGCATTTTAGATAATCGCACAATACGTGAGTTTTACGATGAGGCATTGGATGAACTCAAAGAGTTAATTGACATTAAAACTGTGTTGGAATATTCAAACAGGCATTGGAGTATTACAATACTTTTGAATATGAAAAAGCCCTTCACTATATTAATCTAGCTTTGAATCAGGACAATAACAATGCATATTACTGGCGTTTAAAGGCCAACATCATAGCAAATGGAGGTAATGAAAAGGAATCTTTAAAGTATTATGATAAATCACTATCAATTGAATATAATAATTCACCTGTGAAGATAAAGCATCAGTACTTTATGAATTGTCAGTAAAATGTCTTGAAGAATCATCACAATATCGTGATGGAATGAATAAAATAAATGAAGCAATGGGATTAATTATAAGAGCCATTGATACACTTCCAAAAGAAAGCGAAGTACAACTGAATAGCTACAATAGTTTTAAAAATTCAATTAATTTTTACAGGGAATGTGAAATAAAAAATCTTGAAATTTTAAAATACAACAAAGAAGAATTATTTACAATTACTGGAACAGAATATCAAGAAAATGTAAAATTAACCTCCAATATGCATTTAAAACTTGTCAAGGAAAGTGAAAATAAATTCGATAGTGACGCCATTGCAATATTTGCAGGTTATAGGCAAATAGGTTATGTGGCAAACAGCAAACATACTAAATCAGATTTAACCTCTTCAGCATCACAACTTCAAGATAAATTTCAAAAAGTCTTATCTGGAGAATATTTAGGAGAAGTTGTCAGATATCATCAAATACCATTTCACGTCGGAAGAATTCTCAAATAAATCAATAATTGGAAATTGAATGAATAATCAACATCATGTGGAATACCATCTATCCACATCCACTCTTTTTGTTTGAACGTCTGAAACTATTTTTTCATAAGCTCCAGTGAATGCTACGACACAGTCATTGTGAATAGCTTCATTTGGATATGCTGTTATTTTTTCCAGAAATTCCATTGCCCATTTTTTGGTGAACCCTGTTCTATCCTTTCCAACCAAATAAATTCCATTCTTTTGAATATCTGCTGAAACTCTTCTTGCCCTATCAACTTTGTTTTCCCTTGAGTTTCCAGTTCCAGTATTGAATCCTCGCCTATTCAATTCATCAATGATTAACAGTCCAAAGTTTTTACCGGTACTTCCATCTAATTCTATGTATTGTGTATCTGCCTTGTCACGACTGGCTACATTAATGATTTCATTAATAAGGTTTCTTGACTCCAATTGAAATTCATATGAATCTGTAATATAGATATTTCCGGATAAATCTTTAGCTAATAAAACCCCTGCTGTGAAATCCGGATCATTGTTTTTGATTGCATCATCTTTCAATACTTCAGTAGCAGCCAAGTCCCAATACCTAATGACTTTAACAATCGGAATTTTCATGTATTCATCATGAGAAATCAAATGGAAGTCTGATTCATCAAACAGCTGACCTTTAACACTTGCATACCAGTTACCGTTCATTAACTGCTCACGTGTAACCCTATCAAGACCCATAAGATATTCTTCATAATCCTTTCTATCCAAATAAATGTTATCCAAATAACTGGAGCTGATAAAATGGATTTGCGATTTGTCCCGAATGTCCTCATCAATCTTTTCAATGAATCTTTCACGAACCCATTTGTTACCACGCTTACCAGGATTACTTGATGCCATCAATTGTGTTGGAAGCTTGTTATCTTTGGTTTTTCTCACACGGGAACGCATATAAATATATTTGAATCTCTCTAGTTGTGTCAGCTCATCAATGCCGATGAACTGGTATTCAGAACCCTGATATGTATCGAGGTCGTTGATGTTTCTCAAATATCCGAAGGTTAATGAATTGCCGTTTGGAAATGTCCATGAATGTTCTGTTCCATCCCACTTCGGTTTAATGGCTGAATTATTTTGAATTTCCTTTCTATTTAACCATTGACTTGCCTTATGGATTAAAGCTCCTTTCCTTTTCAAGTCAGATAACGTACGTCTCAATATTAACGCATGATATTCATTGACATAATCCAGAACATAAAACAAGGCCCTCATTAACAGACTGGTTGACTTGCTTCCTCCAGCTGCACCACCAATCAACACTTCCTTCTCTTGAGCCAGCATCATCTCAGCCTGCTTTGGAAAAGGATTGAATGGTATATATGGATTTTCATATACACATTTTTGAAGAATAGCTTTATCCTTTCCATCAAGGTGGAACTGGTTGTTTTCATCATACATTGTTATCATCTATCTGTTTTGCAAGAACTTCAATCTCATTCATTATGTCCCTTTTGGAAATCTCAATTTTCTTGTCCTCTAATTCCAATACTCTATTTTTGAATAGCCTGTCCATTTCATCCTTGAACAATCTGTTTTGGCTTCAAATGCTCTGACGGACAATTCTAGATATCTGATTTTTAACTCTGACAGGTCAAGTAAATATCTTGAAAGGCTTTTATCTCCTGCATGATACCTTACTTCCTTTTCCAGCTTTTCAAAGTCAATTTCAATGCCAACCGCATTTTTGGTAATCTTATCCAAATTCTCCAAACCTGTTTTAATATCCGTAACTTGCTGTTGGAGTATTGTATCAATAGCTAAATCGATATTGTCCAGATGAACGTCATTGTCGATTATTTGTCCTTGTGTTATTGCTCTGTCTACTAATTGATCACGGTTTCTTTCCCTTGGATCTTTATCCCTATCGTTAATGTGGTATTTCTTTTTAAATCTTGAAAATGTAGCTCTACTTACTGTAAAGTCATGTTCGTCATCAAGCCATCTTCGAATACTTTCATCTGTTGCTCCAGATGTTTTCATAGCTATTATTTCATCTATCAATGTTTCGAGAAAATCCCTTTTGCTTAGATTGAGTTTGGCCTTGAATTTCCTGTAGGTGATGTCTGCTACATCATGATTATATTTATTTTTGAGTAGCTGCCTGACTTCATGGTTGCTCATTCCCTTCTTGCAGCAATTGGTGATTTCCTGCTGGTGCTTTTCCAAAAAATAAATAACATCTGAATTTCCACGACCCAATGAGATATCCTCCTATAAGTCCTTCAATTCCCTTTCAAGTTCAGCCTTCCTTGCTTCGATAAGTTTGTATTCAGTCTGTTTCATAATCTTGTCAAAGGAAGGATTGTTGTTAATTTCTATGATGGTTTCTTCAGCACTACCCATAGCTATTAGCTTAGCTCCTAATTCATAAGCTTCTTTATGGGTAAAATCGGATTCTTCAACAATCTTTTTGAGAGTCATTTCAACTCTTGCGCTGATGTTGGTTTTTTCAAGTAACATAATACGACTCTTTCAAAAACTTTGTTGATTTGAAATGTATTGGAAAAATTTAGTTCAAATTTTTAATTCTGTTTAAAAATAGTTAAATTTAATTAATAGTTGGAGTAAAGTTTTTATCATGGCTAATCAAAAAACATTCACTCCAAATAGTATTTTAGATGTTAAACAATATATATTTTGTGATTCTGATGATGGATTAGTCCTTTCAGATTCTCGTTTTGTGAAGATTTTTAAATCCTGTCAGAAGGCTCTTAAATCTTTTAATTTAAGTTTTAAAAAGGATGTTCCTTATTTTAAAATGAGTTTGGCTAGATGTTCTCATTGTGGAACTCGTCATGTAGTTAAATATGGTTTTACAGAAAGAAAATTAGTATTTAAAGAAATAGGTAAAACTAAAGTAAAGGTTCAGCGTTATATTTGTAAACGTTGTGATAAAACCTTTCAAACGGATTTAACAAGTCTTGTTGATAAAAATAGTAATTTTACGAATGAATTGAAAAGTGAATCTGAGCATTTAATTTCGGATTATCTGGGAAGTTTGAAAAATGTTTGTAAATCTTTTAAAAAATTCTTTGGAATCAGTATTTCTCATCAAACGATTGAAAACTGGTTATTTGTTAATGAAAACATTTTAGAATTTGATTTAGGACGTTGCTCAGGTTATTATGTTTTTGATGTCGAATGGATAAAAATCAATGGAAAATGGAAATATCGTCACACATTGCTAGATTCTATTTCAAATTGCATTGTAGCTGATGCAATTTACGATAATGAAGATGAAACTACTGTTGAAAAGTTTTTAAGAGAATCTACGATAAATAAAAATAAAATTGCAATCACTACGGATTTGGATAAAAAATATGCTTTAATTATTCCAAAATTAGGTTTTAAACATCAATTATGTATGTTTCATACTAAAAAAAGCTTAAATAAACAATTGAAAAAATTTAAAGACAATTATCATCTTTCAGAGGAAGAATATCAAGAATGTCACCAACAACTGAAAATAATTAAAGATTTATTTGATTTAAATGATTATGATCAATTTAAAAAAGAAGTACAATCTTTAATTTATCGTGAAGATGATTTTCATCCAGTTATTTACAAAATAATTAGAAAATCTATTGCTCCAAGATATAAAAGCTTCATTTATCATTTAAAAGATAAACGAATTGAAAAGACAAGTAATAAACTTGAAAATGCCTTCCAAAAAACAATGCCAAAATCCAGAAAACGAACATTCAAGACCAAACGAGGAGTTTTAAAACGAATCTATCGCAGAGATCTAATTTGGAATGACAACCGAAAGAAGGATTTTGAAAATCAACAAAGTTTTTGAAAGAGTCATCAAAATTCCTTTTTATTATATTATTTATATAAATTATATAATAAATTTTTGATTTGATTTAATGAAAAAAAGAGATAATTGGTGTTTAAATTGATGTTCATTGATTTTAAACACCTCGTGTTTTTACATGGAAACTTGGCAGAGTTTTTCCATGTTTTTTGATTTTTATATTAAATTAGAAAATTGTGAAAACCAATTTAATATAATAAATTTTGGAGTTTATTATTTGACTAATAATGTGTTTTGAGTAGTTGTAATTTTAGGATCCTATGAATTTAGGTGAGCCTAACTTTACACCACTATGTATTAAGTTAGTTGTTGTAGTATATAAAGCTTTCTATTTTTTTAGGCATACCTAAATTTTTTAGTCACTTTTAATAATTAATATTACTATTGTTATAATAGAATATATAAATTCTTCGATATTTTTGGTTTACCTAAACATTTAAATAAGATTAAAACAAAGTTAAGTGTAGGTTTAGGCAAGCCTTATTTTTAAGCAGAAGATATTTGAAAATTATCATAAATTTTTAAACTTTAATTTAGGCATGCCTAAATTCAAATTTTTATTTAATTAATATAAATAGAATTTTAATAGAAATTCGTTCTAACGAAAATAGGAGAATGGTTAATGAAAGAATGTATTGTAGGATTAGCAGGAAACCCTAATGTGGGTAAAACTACAGTATTCAATCAATTAACAGGTATGCATCAGCATGTAGGTAATTGGCCAGGTAAAACTGTTGAAAGAGCAGAAGGCCATTTTGAGCATGATGATACTCGCTTTGATGTTGTTGATTTGCCGGGTAATTATGCATTAAGTGCTCATTCTATTGAAGAAATCGTTTCAAGAGATTTCATTGTAGATGATGATTCTGATGTGATTGTTAATGTAGTAGATGCTGCTAATTTAGAACGTAATTTGTATCTGACTGTTCAAATGATGGAATTAGGTGCAAACTTAGTAATGGCTCTTAATATGAATGATTTTGCAAAGAAAAAAGAACATATTATTGATATTAAATTAATGGCTGAATTATTAGGTTTTCCGGTTGTTGAAATTAATGCTAAAAATAAGGATGGGTTTGATGAATTATTATCTACAGTTAAAAAAGTAGCTAATAAACATATTGATACTACTCAAAAATTGGTTTACGGTCCTGAATTAAGAGAACATTTGGGGGATCTTCAGGCATTAATTGAAAAGGACGTTAATTTAACTGATGTTCCAGCAATGTGGACAGCAATAAAATTATTGGAAAAGGATGCTATTGTAATAGAAAAAGTTCAAAAATCCAAATATTCTTCTCAAATATTAAGGGAAACTGATAAAGTAGCTGCACACTTAGCAGATATTTATAATGAAGGTGCAGAAGAAGTAATAGCTAATGCAAGATATGCATTTATTGATGGACTTATGAACGAAGCAGTAAGTAAACCTGCTGTGGAAAAACCAACAGTGTCTGACAAGATTGATAAATATTTGACTAACAGAATTTTAGGAATTCCTATATTTTTAGTTATAATGTATATTATGTTCCAGCTTACCTTTACAATTGGAGCACCTTTCCAGGATCTGATTGATGAGGGTTTTGGTTTGTTAGGTGAAGCAATTGGAGGTCTGTTAGGTGATTCAGTACTTTCATCTTTTATTGTTGACGGTATTATTGGAGGAGTAGGTGGAGTATTAACCTTTTTGCCGATTATTATAATTATGTTTTTATTCATAAGTATCCTGGAAGACAGCGGTTACTTGGCTAGAGCTGCTTTTGTTATGGATAAAGTTATGCATAAGTTAGTTGGTCTTCATGGTAAATCATTTATTCCTATGATTTTGGGATTCGGTTGTGGTGTGCCTGCTATTATGGCTACCAGAACAATGGAAAACGAATCTGACCGTTTGCTTTCAATGATGCTTGTTCCGTTTATGTCTTGTACTGCAAGATTGCCTGTATATGCATTGTTGATTTCAGCATTTTTCGCTGCAAATCAGGGTGAAATATTATTTTCAATTTATTTATTAGGAATTGTTGTTGCACTTGTTGTTGCAGCTATTCTTAAAAGAACTATGTTTAAAGGAATGTCTTCCCCATTTGTTATGGAGCTTCCGACATATAAGGTTCCATCATTAAAAGGTGTATTATTACATACCTGGGATAAAACTAAAGGATTCCTTAGAAAAGCAGGAACTATTATTCTTGTAGCATCTATCATTGTATGGGTTTTAAGTAGTGTGCCATTTGGTGTTGAATACGGATCTCAGGAAAGTGCAATTGGTCAAATAGGTACTGCAATAGCACCAATTTTCGCTCCTCTCGGTTTCGGAGAATGGCAACCTGCAGTAGCAATATTATTTGGTTTAGTTGCTAAGGAGGTTGTTGTATCTACATTCAGTTCACTGTTCGGTGTAGAAGAAGAGGGTTCGGGTATTGAAGCTGCTGTTCATGATTTATTCACTCCACTTTCAGCATATGCATTTATGGCATTTGTGCTGCTGTATGTTCCTTGTTTCGCAGCTATCGGTACAATCAAACAGGAAACCAACAGTTGGAAATGGCCGTTAACTATGTCTGTTATCACATTAGCAACCGGTTATATTGTAGCTCTTATAATATATCAAGGCGGTTCGTTACTGGGTTTTGCTTAGGTGATGATTTTGCGTAGTAAAAGTGGTATTAGGGGTATTAAGATCCCTAAAAATAAAAAAGTGGAAGGAAAATCTCCTTCCAAATAATTTTTTATATTATTATTTTTTGGATTACCTAAATATTTATATACTATTTCTTCTAAATATTAGATTAGATTTTAATTAGGTATAACTAAAAACTTTATTTTAGGTAAGCCTAAATTTTTATAGATATATTGTGGAGTTGATAAAATGGTAAAATCTTTATTGGATGTGAACGCTGGTGACGAAGTAACTATTGTAAAATATAATGATGGTGGAAACACTGATTTAAAAAGACATTTATTAGGTATGGGATTCGTTAGAGGTTCAAAAATCAAAATTCAAAAAGTTGCACCTTTAGGCGATCCTATTGAATTCAAAATTAAAGGGTATGATGTTTGTCTTCGTAAAGAAGAAGCTAAAAACATTATTGTAGAATAAATCCTTTAATTATTTATTTTTTCTGGATGATTTTTATGAAATGTAGAATGTGTGGATATGAATTTGACGAAAATGAGATTCCAAACAGAGGTTGCTCCGGCTGCGGAAAACATGGATGTCATTCTGTTCATTGCCCTAATTGTGGATTTGGTAACTCACCAGAACTTGATCAAGAATTTGATTTTATTATAAAACTTAAAGATAAAATTAAAAATAGAAAAAAAGCTACTCATTAATTTGTTTAGCTTTTATAATTTCTGCACATGTGTCTTTAACACTTATTTTTTCTGTATTGACATTCAAACCTGATTCTTTTAAATTATACAGTATTTCTGTTGTTATCGGTGTTCTTAAATGAGCTTTTTTTAATAATTCCATATCTGAAAATATCTTGTTTTTATTTCCTGATTCTATTATCTCACCATTATAAAGAACGAATATTTTGTCTGCATACTTGCTGATCATGTCTATGTCGTGTGATGAAATTATTAATGTCATTCCTTCTTCATTAAGCTGATTCATAATATTCAGCACTTTTTCAACACCGTCAGGGTCAAGTCCGGCTGTCGGTTCGTCCAGAATCATCAGTTCAGGTTTCATAGCTATTATTCCGGCAATAGCTATTCTTTTTTGTTGCCCTCCACTTAAATGGTGTGGGGTTTTATCTTCATAATTTTCCATACCAACCATTTTCAGTGCATCTTCAACACGTTTTTCCACTTCATCGTAGCTTAAACCCAAATTCATAGGTCCGAAAGCTATATCTTCTTTAACGGTTGGTGCAAATAACTGGTCATTCGGATCTTGAAATACAATTCCAACTTTTTGTCTGACTTTAAGTAGTTCATCTTTCTCAAAAGAGATAGGTTTGCCTTCTATTTTAACACATCCTGAGGTAGGTTCTGTTAAACCGTTGAAATGTGAGAAAAGTGTTGATTTTCCTGCACCGTTAGGTCCGATAATGGCTACTTTTTCCCCTTTTTCAATTTCGATATTGATATTTTTTAAAGCCTGTGTACCGTCAGGGTATGTAAAACTTAAGTTTTCAGTTGATAATTGTATATTTGTCATGTTATTTTCCTAATTTTAATTAATTGTAAGTTTCATTCCTAAATAACCTAACTGATTTGTGTATTTGTATAATATAACTTCAATAACAATCATGAGGGTTATTATGGAAATTAAATAAATGTAATCTGATTTTTCAAGATGTGTTTTTTCATTGAATAACTGGGAAGTATCTGAAAATCCACGGCTGATCATGCTTTTATGAACTCTTTCTCCCTGTTCATAAGATTTTAAAAACATCATAGCTATTGTATATCCAACTTGCCTTACGATCCATCTGTAAGGAACTAACTTTGAATGTATATTAAAGTTTCTGGATTTTTGAGCATTTCTGATAGTTGTTAATTCATCAATAAATACAAATAAAAATCTTACTGTAATACTTAAAATCATAGCTAACTCTTTTGGCATTTTTAATTTTCTGAATGATGCTACAATTTCCTGCATCGGACTTGTAGAAGATAAAATTACGATGGCTGTAAGTGATGTAATCACTCTTCCGAATAATAAAATCGCCCAGTTTAACCCGGTATCAGTTATTTGTATCCATGAATATGCCCAAAGTACATTTCCAGGATAGATAAATGGTTGAAAGATTATGATAGCTCCACCAAAAGGCAGTAATAATGCTATTCTTTTAAATGCATCTTTTATAGATACTTTTGATAAATATAAGATAAGCAGTAAAAATATTTCCATTATTATTGGAACAATAATCTGCTGTGAAAAAACAGTAAAAACAATGATTATAATTGCTGAAATTAGTTTTACAGGACCATTTAAGTTATGAATTATGCTATCTCCTGATGCAATATCATCTAACTTAAGTGTTTGAGTAATGTCTGCCAATTATTAATCTCCAAAAAATTTCTAAAATCTAGTATAAAAATATGAAAAAAAGAAGTTATAAATTTAACCTCTTTTTTCTATAATTTTTCCAATAACGAATCCTCCTGCAAGGCATATTACAGCACCTAATATGAGGACTCCAATTTCACCAAGTGATCCTAATGGTTCAAAAGTGTAGTCTGGGAATGGGGATGAGTAAATTTCATTTAATCCGTCAACACCATAGTCTTCAGCTAATCCTGCATCTTCTGCAGATTTTTCAAGACCATCAGGGTTTCCAGAGGCAATAAATGGTGATAAACAGCTAATTATAATACAGATAATAACTGCTACAATTATTAGGTATCCGTCTTTTTTACTAAGATTCATTTATTTTCCTCCTTGTGTTTGTTTGTTCCACATAAGTAAATCTGGTCTATATTTTTCTAAAGCCATTATTACAATTACAGTTAAAACAGCTTCGATAATTCCTATAAACATATGGTATAATACCATTGAGTAGATTCCTAAAGTAAGTGGGAATGTTCCAGCTATTGCAAGTTCAACAGCAGCTGCTGCTGCAGCTATTACAGTTGCTAACCATGCAGCAACTCCAATTGCAGGGTATTTTCCGATTGTATTTTTTAATCCTTTAAATGTGTATAATCCAACACATCCTCCAATTATTCCCATATTTAATACATTGGTTCCGAGTGCGGTGATTCCTCCGTCACCGAAAATTAATGCCTGTATAAGCAATACTATAGTAAATACTAAAACTGCAGCTTCAGGAGCACAGAATACTAATGCCACTAAGCATCCACCAACCATGTGTCCGCTGGTTCCGAATGGTATTGGCATATTCATAGACATGATTGCAAATATTCCCGCAGCAAGTATTGCCATAAGTGGGACATGTTTGTCATCAAGATTCTTTTTAGCCCATTTTGTTGCAAAATAAAGAGCTACAATTAAAATAATATAATATATTGCACATTGTGTCCATGGTATAAATCCATCAGGTATATGCATATTTTTTCCTCCATTTTCCTATTTGAGTAATACTTTTTTTTAAAAAAAATTATAGAAAAGTATTACTTTCATTGGTTATTTATTAAAATATCATGTATTCTTGATTTATTCAAGAAATAACCTTTTTATAGCTATTGTTATCATGATACAATATATAATTATTGAAAATTGTATTATATAAAGGTTATTAAAGTATTACTATTTTATATTATTTTTTGATAAAAGTAATACTTAATTTACTTTTCAAAATATTTGATATATTCTCCATAACCTTCTTTTTCCAAATCTTCAAAAGCTATGAATTTTAAAGCTGCAGAATTGATGCAATATCTCATCCCGCCTAATTCTGAGGGTCCGTCATCAAAAACATGGCCTAAATGGGAATCTGCTTTTTTACTTTTCACTTCTGTTCTAATCATATTATGGCTTGTATCTTTTATCTTTTTAATGTTGTCTTCTGATATGGTTTTGAAAAGGAAGGCCATCCGCATCCTGAGTTGAATTTATCATGAGAGGTAAATAATGGCTCTCCACTTACAACATCGACATACAATCCTTTTTCATTGAAATCATTGTATTTTCCGCTAAATGGAATTTCAGTAGCACTGTTTTGTGTAACTTCATATTCAGTAGGATCCAATTTTCTGATATTTTCCTTTATTTTTAATTTTTCTAAGGATTCCTCTATTTCCGGAAGTTTGCTTAAATCAACATGGCAGTAGCCATTAGGATTTTTTTCCAAATATTTCTGATGGTAGGTTTCTGCAGGATAAAAATAAGTTAGGGGCATTACTTCAACAGCTATTTTTTTGGAATAGTTTAACTGTTTTTCTTTAATAAACATTTCAGCTATTTGCTTATCTCTAATGTCTGTGTAATAAATTCCTGTTCTGTACTGTGTTCCTATATCTGGACCCTGTCTGTTGATTGCGATTGGATCTATTATTTTAAAAAATTCTTCCAATAGCTCTTTTAGAGATATAAAATCTGGTGAATATGTCACTTTTACGCATTCTGCATGTTTTGTATCAAAGTTACATACTTCTTCATAAGTTGGATTTTTGGTGTTTCCGTTTGCATATCCGACTTCTGTTTCATACACTCCCAATATTCGGGATATGTAGGTTTCAACGCCCCAAAAACAGCCTCCTGCAAGGTATATTGTTTTCAGGTTTTCTTTGTTAAATTGTATTTTATTGTTTATGTTTTCTAAAGACATACCAAAACCTCCAATAACTGGGGATTTTTTCATAAAATAGTATATAATATTAAAAAACATTTAGTATATAAAGATTTTTATTAAAAAATAGTAAGATTAGCATTTATCTGATTTGATAATAAATGCCAAATAAAATGAAAAATAGCTACTGCAAAGTATGCCAAAACCTGAATATCCAGTATTCCTGTTTCAACACCTAAAATTGAATATGTCAGAAGCAGGCTGTAGAGTCCGATGTATGCAAAGTCATTGGTTTTTTTCATTATTTTATATCCGATACCTAAAATGAATCCGAGTCCGCACATTTCAACAGCTACTCCAATTTTACCGAAGTCAATAACCATTTGGCCGATTAATGTTGGTGTTACAGTAACTTCTGTTCTC
>ADJS01019818.1_pt1 | contig 25753 bp, 20 predicted proteins | sample 268128 | NCBI WGS metagenome assembly ADJS01 (sample SAMN00007486, study PRJNA43253) | human gut metagenome | isolation source: feces sample TS28 | reverse complement strand
AGAAATACTGCAAATATCAAGAACCGTCAGCCGATTGGTACAATGTATATCAAAGCTGACAAAGAAATGGGTCAGTTCTATACAGATATCATTGCAGATGAGCTGAATGTCAAAGAAGTGAAGTTCGCAAATGATGTCGAATCCTTCATTTCCTACAGCTTTAAACCGCAGCTTCGTACAGTAGGACCGAAATACGGTAAACTTCTGAACGGTATCCGTACAGCACTTGCTGAGATCAACGGAACAGAAGCGATGAACGAGCTGAGATCCACAGGTCTTCTGACACTGGATATTAACGGAAACAAGGTAGAACTTTCTGAGGAAGACTTATTGATCGAGACCGCACAGACAGAAGGTTATGTAACAGAAGCAGACGGTGATATTTCTGTAGTTCTTGATACAAATCTGACACCAGAGCTGATTGAAGAAGGATTCGTCCGTGAGATCGTCAGCAAAGTACAGACAATGAGAAAAGAAGCTGGATTTGAAGTTATGGATAAGATTCATATCTATGCAAAAGACAATGACAAGATTCTTGAGCTCATGAAGAACCACAAAGAAGAAATCATGTCTGAAGTACTGGCAGAGGATATGACTCTGGGCACAATCGATGGCTATGTAAAAGAATGGAACATTAACAAAGAGCCAGTTGTTCTTGGTGTTGCAAAAATGTAAGAAGCTCATGCCCGGTAAATATACCGGGCATGATTTGCAAAAATTGGGGGAATAAAAAAGCGCAGCATTGCTGTGTGATTAAGGAGGAAACGCGATGATTGACAAGCAGTTTAAAAAAGAAGCTTTCAAAGAGAGCGTAAAGGAAAACGTTAAATTTCTTTATCGTAAAAAACTCGAAGAAGCTACACAGGAACAGATTTTCCAGGCTGTATGTTACACTGTAAAAGATGTTATCATTGATAACTGGCTGGAAACACAGAACGCATATAAAGAGCAGGATCCAAAAACTGTTTATTATATGTCCATGGAATTCCTGATGGGACGTGCACTTGGAAACAACCTGATCAACCTGACTGCATACAAGGAAGTCAAAGAAGCTCTGGATGAACTTGGTCTGGATCTTAACGTGATCGAAGATCAGGAACCGGATCCGGCACTTGGAAATGGTGGTCTTGGACGTCTGGCTGCATGCTTCCTGGATTCTCTTGCAACACTGAATTACAGTGCATATGGATGTGGTATCCGTTATCGTTATGGTATGTTCAAACAGCAGATCAAAGACGGATATCAGGTAGAGGTTCCAGATAACTGGCTGAAAGATGGATATCCATTTGAACTTCGTCGTCCGGAATACGCAAAAGAAGTTCATTTCGGCGGATATGTAGATGTTGAATATGATCCGGCAACAGGTTCCAACAAATTTGTACACAAGGGATATCAGGCAGTAAAAGCTGTTCCATTTGATATGCCGATCGTAGGATACAACAACAATATCGTAAATACCTTAAGAATCTGGGATGCAGAGCCAATCGTAGACTTTGAGCTTGATTCCTTTGACAAAGGTGATTACAAAAAAGCAGTTGAGCAGGAAAACCTTGCCCGCAATATCGTAGAAGTTCTTTATCCGAACGACAACCATATGGCTGGTAAAGAGCTGCGTCTGAAACAGCAGTACTTCTTCGTATCTGCAAGTCTTCAGGCTGCAATTGCAAAATATAAAAAAGACCATAAAGATATCATGAAACTCCATGAAAAAGTTACTTTCCAGATGAACGATACTCATCCGACAGTAGCAGTAGCAGAACTTATGCGTATCCTTATGGACGAAGAAGGACTTGGATGGGATGATGCATGGTCTGTAACAACTAAATGTGTTGCTTACACAAACCATACAATTATGGCAGAGGCTCTTGAGAAATGGCCGGTTGAGCTGTTCTCCAGACTGCTTCCACGTGTATACCAGATCATCGAAGAGATCAATCGCCGTTTCATTCTTGACATTCAGGCTAAATATCCTGGAAATTATGACAAGATCAAGAAGATGGCAATCCTCTATGATGGACAGGTAAAAATGGCTCATCTTGCAATCGTTGCAGGTTACTCTGTAAACGGTGTTGCAAAACTTCATACAGAAATCCTTAAGAAACAGGAACTGAAAGATTTCTATGAAATGATGCCGGAGAAATTCAACAACAAGACAAACGGTATCACTCAGAGACGTTTCCTGCTTCACGGAAACCAGCTTCTTGCAGACTGGGTAACAGATCATATCGGACCGGAATGGATCACAGATCTGTCTCAGATCAGAAAACTGAAAGTTTATGTTGATGATGAAAAAGCACAGCAGGAATTCATGAACATCAAATACCAGAACAAAGTTCGTCTGGCTAAATACATCCTTGAGCACAACGGAGTAGAAGTAAATCCACGTTCTATCTTCGACGTTCAGGTTAAGAGACTTCATGAGTACAAACGTCAGCTTCTGAACATCCTGCATGTTATCTATCTGTATGACCAGATCAAGAAACATCCGGAAATGGATTTCTATCCAAGAACATTTATCTTCGGCGCTAAAGCATCCGCAGGCTATGCTCGTGCCAAGAAGATCATCAAACTGATCAACTCTGTTGCAGATGTTGTAAACAATGATACTTCTATCAATGGCAAACTGAAAGTTGTATTCATCGAGAACTATCGTGTATCCAACGCTGAGATGATCTTTGCAGCAGCAGATGTATCTGAGCAGATCTCTACTGCAAGTAAAGAGGCTTCCGGTACAGGTAACATGAAGTTCATGCTGAACGGTGCACCGACTCTGGGAACCATGGATGGTGCTAACGTTGAGATCGTTGATGAAGTTGGCAAAGAAAACGCATTTATCTTCGGTCTGAGTGCAGATGAAGTTATCAACTATGAAAACAACGGTGGATATGATCCGAGAGTCATCTACAATACAGATGATGAGATCCGTCAGGTGCTGACAGAGCTTGTCAATGGAACGTTCTCCTCTGATACAGAACTGTTCCGTGACCTGTACAATTCTCTTCTTAACCAGAATGGTGGAGAAAGAGCAGACCAGTACTTTATCCTTGCTGACTTCCGTTCTTATGCAGCAGCACAGAAGAAAGTGGAAGAAGCCTACAAAGATGAAAAAGGCTGGGCTCGTATGGCTATGCTGAACACAGCATGCGCTGGTAAGTTCACATCTGACAGAACTATCCAGGAATATGTGGATGATATCTGGCATCTGGACAAAGTTTTCGTAAAGTAAAAACTCTGCAAAGGAGACTTTGCCAGTCCCCTCTGCACACCCCTGGGCAGAAAGGCAAAAAATTTCCAGATAACATAAGACAGAAGGAAAGTATAAGATATGCTTGGCTCCTGGATTGTGGTATGGGGAAGTGTATCCTGTGTGGGGACAGATAGATGGAATAAATAAAGGGAATCTGGATTTTCAGTAAAATTGAAAATTCTGATTCCCTTTTTTACATAAGGTCGGATGGGGTGAATGTGGATTGCTACCAGGTACATCCGGGAGCTGTGTGGATAAGTTCTGCCAGATATGTGCGGATTTCTTCCATCTGGCGGGCTGTATCGGGATTGCTGTATGGGATGCGGTCAATGATTCGGTTCAGGTAGTTGTGTTCTTGGATAATATCGAGGCTTGCGCGGAAATAGATATCGCTGAAGTAGGCAACGTAGGATACCCAGTAGTCCATTTTGGTAACCCGGTCAGGGGAGTAGACGCACTGATTTTTAAAAACGGTGCCGTATACAACCGGGGTGATTTCCTGTGCGCCGATTTCTTCGGCAGAGGCGCCCATAAATACCTGAAGGTCGTCTTTTAATTTGACGCGACAGTTGTCCAGTTTGTCAGCATCGCGGATCAGGCGTGCATGAAGAAGATTACGCGGATCAGTGATTCCATCAAGACAGAAATCGCTGTGATGTGCAATGGAGGTTTTGATGATATTATCCCAGGTGTCTTCTGAAACGAACTGGCGGATCATGCCTTCCTCAAATAAAACCTTTACACCGTAGGCCGCATGATCCATGGTGGTTGGTTCGAAGCTGTCAAAGCGTTTTAACTGTTCAAAACGGCCTATGTCATGGAGAAGGGCGATAATACGTGCAAGTTCGGTGTCTTCTTCTGATAATCGCATGCGATGGCAGATTTCTTCCATGGCATGTACGACACCGTAGGTATGTATGATTTTGAGACGGACTTTATCGTTGTTACTGTCATAGCCATCCAGGTATTTCTCGAATTGCTGTTTTGCATTGTTGTAATTCATAGATATTCATCCCTTTACGTTTTTATCTCAGTATATAAAAATATAAAATGCTTGACAAGATTCGACAGAGAATAAGTACGCCACTGAAATGGTTGGATGGCGATGAATGATTGGTGACCAGCCTGTGGTATAAGCCGCCACAATAAAATGGAATAGAAAAACCCTCGGACCAGCCCTCCGAGGGTTTTCGCATTTGGTGCTTGGAAAGTTTCTAAGCTTCTGATGACATTATAGCATATGAAAAAATAGCTTACAATATGCAAAAACAAGATTCGTTTGACAAGATTCGACAAAAAATGACATCTTTATTGCTTCAAGAGATTTTTTCGGTATTCTCTCGGGCTGCAACCCTTGATCTTACTGAATACTTTTGTGTAATAGTTGGAATCTGAAAATCCGGTCTTTTCAGCAATGTTGCTGATGGATTCTTTTGTATTCAGGTATTCCAGGCTTCGCTCGATTCGGTATTCTTTAAGAAAAGCGAAGAGTGTAGTATTCATATGTCGCTTGAACAGGCGGGTGCATTCGCTTTCACACAGATGTATATTTTCGGAAACATCTGTAAGAGTGATCCGGTTCATGTAATTCTGCTCTATATACGAGAGGATTTTACGGATACGTTCATACTCTGTGAGATCAGATGCGGGAGATACAGCCTGAAGCGGAAAATGCTCTGCCAGCAGTTTCCACATAGTCTGCATATGTATGGAAATATCCAGCTCATAGAAATCAGGCTTTTCTTTGTCCAGGGAGATGACTTTCAGCATATGGTCGCGAAAAATCGTATGCCAGTTTTCAGAATAATCGATATGCATGGCACATACGGCAAGATTCTGTATGACAGGATCTACATATTTGGTACAAATCGTACTCTGAAAGAAGCCGTAGATCAGCTTGGAATCAAAGGTGATCGGAATATAAGAACAGTCTTCCTGATTCTCCATTTCACCGGAATGTAGTGCATTGGAATTGCAGAAAATAATGTCTCCTTCCTTCAGATGGAAGGAACGATTATTCACACGGTAATGCATCGAGCCTTTTTTTATATAGGTGATTTCAATCTCCGGATGACAGTGCCACAGGAAGGAATTGGAATCATACTCTGATAAACGCTGGTAACTGACGAGAAACGGAAAATGATCGCTGCCGTGTTTTTTTAATTCTTTTTGAAACTGATTTGTGATGATCTGCATGGACTCTGGCCTCCGTTAAGTAGCGTCAAACGCATAAAATTACAGATAGTGTTCTTTTATTATAGGCATATTTTTATATAAAACGCAAGATTTTACCATTTTTTCGCAGATTAATTAAGGAATTTTACTATAGATACGTTATAATAAAATTACAGGATGTATTTAGATCGTAAAAAATATAAAGGAGAATGAAATCATGAATTTACCGGAAACAGCAAAACTTCAGGAAATTTACGGGGAAACAGAAATCAGCGGAGCACGTTTCAAAAATCTTGCAGATAATTTTTCAAAAATCTATGGACAGGATAAGGCAGAATACTTTACAGCACCTGGAAGAACAGAGATCATTGGTAATCATACAGATCATAACGGTGGTAAAGTAATTGCAGGAAGCATTAATCTGGATACGATAGGGGCAGCTTATCCGAATGGAACACAGGTGATCCGTATCACAAGTGAAGGATACAGGGATGAAATCGTAGTTGACCTTACAAAACTCAGCAAGAGTAATTACAAAAAAGGCACAGCAGCACTTGTAGCAGGAATGATGGAAGGTGCGCAGAAGAATGGTTTTGAAACAGGTGGATTTGATGCTTATGTCAGCACCAATGTTATTGCGGCAGCAGGTGTCAGCTCTTCTGCTTCTTTTGAAATGCTGATCTGTACGATCATTGATTACTTTTTCAATGAGAGCAAAATGTCCTTTAATGATTATGCCAAAGTAGGTCAGTACGCAGAAAATGTATACTGGGACAAGGCATCCGGAATGATGGATCAGATGGCATGTGCAGTTGGTGGTCCGGTACTGTTTGATTTTGCAGACAGAAATAACCTGAAATATAGCAAACTGGATTTTTCCTTCGGAAAATTTGGATACAGACTTGTTATTGTAAACACAGGAAAAGGTCATGCAGATCTCAGTCAGGAATATTCTGAGATCCCTGGTGAGATGAAAGCGGTTGCAAAAGTACTTGGTGTGGAACTTCTTCATGAAACAAATGTAGATGCACTTCTTGAACACTGCAATGAAATTGAAGATGACAGAGCCGTCCTTCGTGCACTTCATTTCTTTGGAGAAACATCACGTGTAGAAGATGCTGCAGATGCGATTCATCACAATGATTATGACAAGTTCCTTGAACTGATCGATGAGTCAGGAAAATCTTCATGGGAACTTCTTCAGAACTGCTACACAATGAAAGATTTTCATGAGCAGAAGATTACCAGAACACTTGCATTGACTCAGCTCTTCCTCAAGAAGATCGGGGCAGGTGTATGCCGTGTTCATGGAGGCGGTTTTGCAGGTGTTATCGCAGCAATCGTGCCGGAAAAAGAACAGGATAATTACGTAGAATATATTTCCAGATTTGTTGGAAAAGAAAATGTATATCCGATGGACATCCGCGCGATCGGAGCAGTACATATTGGATAATATGAAAGATAAACGACAACAGTTGATTATCCTTTGAAAATTATTAAAATACATACATAAAAAACATAAGGTATCATAAATACAGACAAAGGAGAGATTCTTTGAAGATCATTTCCTATATTTCTGTATTTATGATACCTTTTTTATACCAGTGATTTATTTTTTTCAAGCATTTCGTATATGATATTTTGAGTATAAGTTCCGAGATGCTTCTGATCCTCTTTGGAAAGTTCTTTTACATAGATCGGTTTACCGTATTCCAGAACAACATGTGTGGATTTGATCTTTGGCATATGTGCCTCAAAAATTTCTGCGGTATTGTTCATCGCCATCGGGATGATCGCACATCCGGATTTGCTGGCAATTTTGAAACTTCCCTCATGGAACGGAAGGAGTTCCAGTTCATCCTTGTTTTTGTTCCGGGTTCCTTCCGGGAAGATGCAGATGGAGATGCCGGATTTGATCTTTTCAATAGCGGTAAGGATGGTTTTCAGTCCCTGTTTGATATCCTTACGATCCAGAAACAGGCAATGCAGATAGCGCATCCAGTTGGAAAGAAGCGGATATCGTTCCATTTCTTTCTTTGCAATATAACCGGTACGGATCGGGCAGCGACTGTAGGAAAGTACAATGTCAAAGTAGCTTCTGTGATTACCAATATAAAGGACTGGTGTGTCTTTTGGGACATTTTCTTCACCGATTATCGTGACCTTGGTTCCGGCTTCCCACAGAATAAATTTAAAAACTGCCTGGATAATACGAAGAGAGCTGATCTCTTTTGTTCGCGGTGAAAATTTTCCGATGATCCATTCCACAAAAAGGATTGGAATAGATAAAATCAGAAATCCAATGACCGTGATGGCAACAATAACTAAACGAATCATAATGAATTCCTCTTTCTGTCAAAAAGATGTCCCGCATAGCAAGACTCTGGTACAAGTATAAGTGATTTTGCAAATACTTGCAATAAATGTTTTATACTCTGCATAGAATACATACTGAAGAAATCTAATACCGGGAAATGAGAGAATTTATGAAAAAAGCAGCTTCTCTGCTGTGTCTGGCAGTGCTTTTTCTTATGTTGGGCGGATGTCAGATGATACGGATCGAGGAAGAAAATAGAACACCACTTGCATATACCGTGATCGAGGATTCCCAGATTCCGGAAGAAATGCAGGAGCTGATCAGAGAAAAGAAAGAAACAGAATTTCAGATTGCCTATCAGAAGGGAACGGAGCTGTTTCTGGCAAAAGGGTATGGGCGACAGATGAGTGGAGGATACAGCATTCAGGTAAAAGAACTTTCTGCATCTTCAAATGCAGTTTTTTTTGAAACAAAACTGATCGGTCCGACGGAAAAGATTCAGGGCGGGGAACCGTCATATCCGTATATTGTGATAAAGACAGAATACCGGGATGGTCCGGTGCAGTTTCAGTGAGACGGGAGGATGGAATCGTGGAATTAAAAAAAGAAGATATTCAGATATTAAGGACAAAGAGCAAGGCATCCAGCCAGGTAACATTTGATGTGGATTACAATGTACCGGATGTAAAACCGGACATTGGACGTATGATTCAGAATAAGGGGGAGATGACAGTAGAAGAAGTGCGCCTGAATGAAGGGCATGCATTTCTGAAAGGAAAACTGCAGGCAGATCTTCTTTATGTCGGTGAGGAGGATGGCAGGATCTACAGTCTTTCTGCAAATCTTCCAATGGAAGAGACACTGAATCTGGATGGAATAGTCAACGGGGATAAAATGTGCCTGAAATGGGAAATTGAGGATCTGAGCATTCATATCATCCATTCCAGAAAAATGAATATTAAAGCAGTGGTTACTTTTTTTGCTTCTGTAGATGAGCTGACAGGAGTACGGCTTCCGGTATCTCTTGATGATGAGACAGTATCTGTGCAGAAAAAAACAATGCGTGTACTGAGTCTTGTAATACATAAAAAGGATACTATGCGCCTGAAAGAGGAAATAACACTTGTATCGAACAAACCTAATATAGCAGAGCTGCTCTGGTATACAACAGAAGTTCGTGGACTGGATCTCAGACCGGAAGAAAACAGTGTAAAAGCCAAAGGAGAACTTTTTATTTTTGCATTATATACAGGTGATGATGAAAGTGGAACGCTCCAGTGGATAGAACATTCCATACCATTTAATGGAGAGGTGGAGTGCTCAGGCTGTATTTCGGAAATGATCCCAAATCTGGAAGCTGCTGTGATCAATCAGACCCTGGAGGTAAAACCGGATGCGGATGGAGAAGAAAGAAAGCTTCAGGCAGATGTTGTACTGGAACTGGATATGAAGCTTTATCAGGAAGAAGATCATGAGGTCATCATGGATGTGTATACACCGTTTCGTCAGTGTATGCCAAAAGGTCGGAAAGAGATACTGGAAAGTCTTCTTGTCCGTAATTTCTCCCGATGCAGGATCGCAGACAGGATAGAAGTCAAAGAGACACAGGGGAAGATCCTTCAGATCTGTCACAGCCAGGGCAAAATAAAAATAGACAAAATCCAAATCGTTAAAGATGGAATTCTGGCAGAAGGAATTGTACGACTAAAAGTGCTGTATATTGTAGAAAATGATGAAATGCCGTTTTATTCCATGGAAGCAATGCTGCCGTTCAGTCACGTAGTTGAAGCCAAAGGCATTACAGAAAACAGTGTATATTATCTGCATACGGAATTGGAACAGCTTTCAACGACAATGGTAGACAGCAATGATATTGAGATCCGGGCGACGATAGGACTGAATGTGCTTGTGATCCAGTGCAGTGAGGAGATGATTCTTGAAAAAATTGAAGAAATTCCACTGGATCAGGAAAAAATCCGAAATATGCCGGGAATTACAGTGTATATCATGAAACCAGGTGATACATTGTGGAATATTGCGAAAAAATTTTATACAACGGTGGAGGAGATCATACAGATGAATAATCTGGACAGGGATGAGGTATCTTCCGGAACACCACTTCTTCTGGTGAAAAAAGTCGAAGAATAATATTGAATTTAGTATGAAAATCGGCTAAAATATAGCCAGATCATGTTTGTATACAAAGTACAAAGGAACGAAAAGTACAAAGGATGGAAGGTGAATTTATGCGTTTACGTGCAATGGCCAAGATTAATCTGGGACTGGATGTTCTTCGCAAAAGAGAGGATGGATATCATGAGGTTCGAATGATCATGCAGACGATCCAGATGTATGATCTTCTGGATATCCGGAAGAAGGAAGAACCGGGGATCTCCTTATCTACCAATCTTCCATATGTCCCGTCAGATGAAAGAAATCTGGTATATAAAGCAGCAAAACTTCTTATGGATGAATTTGATATCAAAGAAGGCCTTTCTATGAAGCTGACGAAATTTATTCCGGTGGCAGCTGGTATGGCTGGAGGAAGCTCGGATGCAGCAGCAGCATTTGTAGGAGTGAATCGTCTGTTTCGTCTTGGATTAAGTGAAGAGGAACTGATGAAGAGGGCAGTACAGGTTGGTGCGGATGTTCCGTATTGTGTTATGCGTGGAACTGCACTTGCAGAAGGAATTGGAGAGAAGCTGACCAGACTTCCGGGACTGCCGAAATGCTATGTGTTGGTTGGTAAACCGGGAATCAATGTTTCCACAAAACTTGCCTATGAAAATCTTCATCTGGATCAGACTCAGTCGCACCCGGATATTGATGGAATGATCAGTGACATTGAGAATCAGGATCTTCACAGTCTTACTGCGAAAATGCAAAATGTTTTTGAACCGGGAATCATCAGTCAGTATCCGGTTATTCAGGAGATTAAAGATCTTATGGAAGCGAATGGTGCGCTTAAGGCAATGATGAGCGGAAGCGGGCCGACCGTCTTTGGAATATTTGATGACCGCAGTAAACTTCGGGAAGCTACGGAAGCGCTTCGCAACAGTCATCTGGCGAAAACTGTATTTGCAACACAGATATACAATAAAAAGTAAGAAAGGGGAAGTACTTATGATAAATGATTTTTCTGTAGACATGAATGAATATCTGCCATTACGCGATGTTGTATTTAATACACTCCGTAAAGCAATTTTAAAAGGCGAACTGAAGCCAGGAGAACGACTGATGGAAATTGCACTTGCAGAACGTCTTGGTGTCAGCAGGACTCCGGTAAGGGAAGCTATGCGAAAACTGGAACTGGAAGGTCTGGTTGTGATGATTCCCCGAAGAGGTGCACAGGTTGCCAATATCACAGAGAAAGATCTGAATGATGTTCTGGAAGTTCGAATTGCTCTGGAAAATCTTTCTATTGAAAATGCATGTGCACGTATGACAGAGGAACAGCTGGCGGAATTGTGGAAAGCGGCCAAAGACTTCGAAGCAACTATGGCAGAGGGTAATCTGGTCAAGCTTGCAGAGGCCGATGTGGCATTTCACGAAGTGATTTATAAATCTTCTGATAACAGAAGACTGAATCAGGTATTGAATAATCTTCGGGAACAGATTTATCGTTACCGTGTGGAGTATCTGAAGGATGAAGAGACAAGAAATCTTCTCGTCAAAGAACATGAAGAAATTTACGAAGCAATCCGTAATCGTGATGTAAAACAGGCACAGGAGATTTCCTATCAGCATATTGAGAATCAGCGGGAGGCAATCATACGGTCTATCCGTGAAGAGACACAGAACCGACAGGTTCATAAATAGAACGGTCAGCAGTGTCTGCACACATAAAATCTTATAATCTGGTTATTCTAAAAGAGATGCATAAAGTGTATCTCTTTTTTTATTCTCAATTTTATTATAGCAGTTATCTGCCTTCAGGAGGAAATGATGAGAGAAGCAGTAGAAGGATCAGTAAAAGAAACAGAGCAGATCAGGATTTCGTCAAATCTGAGGGATAATGAGATATATATCCGAAAGCAATGCGAAAATTGTGCAGATATTCTGGTACGTCCGATGCGTCTGGGAGAAGATCGTAAAGTGGACTGCCTTATGGTTTATATTGAAGTTACGGTATCGAATATGATGCTGGATGATTCAGCGATTGGAAAAATGATCAATCATTTCTGGAAAATACCGCCGGAAAAAATACAGGAATTTCTCAAAAATAACAGTCTGGGCATTGCAGATGTGCAGAAACTGGAAAATATGGATGAAGTTTTTGGAGCAATCCTGTCTGGAAATGCAGTGTTTTTTATAGATGGTTACAATAAGGCAATGAAAATCTCCAGCAAAGGGTATCCGGATATGGGAGTTTCTGAGGCAGAATCAGAAAAGGTATTGCGTGGCTCCAGGGAAGGTTTCTCGGATTCAGTAAAAACAAATTCTGCGCTTGTACGCAAAAGGATCCGTGATACCCGAATGAAAGTAGAAGAATATCAGAGTGGAGTCCGTTCCAATACAACGATTCAGATACTGTATATCGAAGATCTGGTACATGAAGAACTTTTGGAAGAGGTCAAAAACAGGCTGGAGGAATACAAAATAGATGGAATTCTGGACAGTGGAATGCTGGAACAGCTGACTGAGAAACCCTGGTATTCGCCTTTTCCGCAGTATCAGGTGACGGAACGCCCGGATCGGACGGCACTGGAACTTCTCAATGGAAAAATCGCACTTCTGTGTGATAATTCTCCGTCTGCCCTGATCCTGCCAGGTGCATTCAGCAGTTTTATGGAGAGCAGTGAAGACTGGTATCATCATTTTGAGATGGCAACATTTCTCCGAATACTGCGTTATCTGGCATTGCTGACAGCAACATTGCTTCCGGGATTGTATCTGGCAGTGATCCGGTTTCATACACAGATATTGCCAACGAATCTTTTACTGTCTTTTGCAGATGCAAGGGAGGGAGTACCTTTTTCAAGTGTGACAGAACTGGTTTTACTGGAACTCGCTTTTGAACTGATACGGGAAGCCGGAGTCCGGGTACCCGGTGCACTTGGAAATGCAATCGGAATAGTAGGCGGCCTGATCATAGGAGATGCGGCAGTCAGTGCCAATCTGGTAAGTCCTATTGTTGTTATGATCGTAGCACTTACGGCACTTGGATCTATGGTCATACCGGATGAAGAATTTGCAGCTGCTTTTCGCCTGCTGAAATATGGATTTTTGATTCTGGGAGGCTATCTTGGAATATATGGAGTTGTCCTTGGCATCTATCTTACAGTATCACATCTGTCAGGACTGTTGAGCTTTGGAATACCGTATCTGGTGCCTTTTGTGGAAGAACAATCCGTTAGACAGACAGGTAATGGTATTTTTCGAATACCTTTCAAAGCCAGAAAATACAGGCCGGTCTATGCAAGAAAGGAACAGAGGATCCGTCTGCGAAAGATCTCAGACAGGAAGGGGCGTGAGTCATGAAGTATGCAGAAAACAATCGTATATCACACAGACAGTTGTATCGTCAGATCATACTTTCTTTTCTTGCACCACTTCTGATCTGTATTCCGGGATATAACGGAGAACAGGGACTGTCTGGAGCAGTGGGCATCATGGCGGCAGTTCTGATCCTTTTGCTGTATGTCTTTTTTCTGATGAGAACTTCTTACTGTTATGCAGATCCTGTAAAAATAATGGGAAAGCTGAAAGGCAGCCTGTTGGGAATCTTTTTTTTAATATATCTGATCATGACAGGAGTTTATATTCTTTCACTTATTGAGCAGATCGTACCGGTGTGGGCAGTATCAGGGATTGCAACCGGATGGCTGATTTTCTGGGCGGTTGTAGTCTGTGCATATGGTGCGGATCAGGGGATGCAGCGCAGAGGGCGGATGGCCGGTGTCTCGGGAGGGATTTTTTTATTTGTGATCATACTTATGCTGCTGTTGTGTATCGGGCAGGGGAATGCAGAATATCTGAAAGAAATGCTGCGGGAAAGTCGATTGTGGGGAAAGGAGATCGTTTACAGCACGTATGATGTGGTGTGTGCTTTTTCGGGAATCAGCCTTCTTCCGTTTGTATTGCAGAATGTGGAAAAAAGAGGAAATTCCGGCAAAACTGTAACATCGGCCATTCTAACAGTCAGCGGAATTTTACTGCTTATTCTTTTTATCCTGCCTTCTGTATTGGGATGGGGACGGATACAGAAAGAACTTTATCCGGTCCTTCCACTGATGGCAGGAGCAGATCTGCCGGGAAATGTACTTGCCAGGTTTGATGTGCTCTGGATTGGATTTTTATTGTACGGGCTTTTTTTTGCACTGGGAAGCTGCTTCCATTACGGAATCCGTATATTGGATACGGTGCATCTGAGAAGCGGAAAATACTGGCTTCCCACAGTAATCTATGCGTTTTCTTTTGTCAGAATAAATGACAGCGGGATCGCAGATTTCTACAAAATGTATCTGGGAACATTTTTTGTTCCGGGACTGGTGCTGATCCAGATCTGTCTGCTTTTCCGGGGACAGAAAAAGAGAAGAAAAAAAACAGCTTCTGCAGTGGCTGTTTTAATGGTATTTATTCTGAGCTGTACCGGTTGTGCCGGAATAGAACCGGAAAAGAGAATGTATCCGCTGGCTATGGGAGTTGATGTGTCTGAGGGAGAATACATTCTGACCTATGCAATGCCGGATCTTCCCAGAGCGACCGGTCAGGGAAAAGAGGAAGAGGATGGCAATCAGACACTCCAGGTCCGTGGGAAAAGTTTTGAGGGAATAAAAAGTCGTTATGAAAGATCCCAGGAAAAATATCTGGATATCGGACATTTGCAGATACTGATACTGAGTCAGGACCTGACTGAAACCGATATGTGGAAAGATTTTTTTGAATATCTCAGAGAAGAACCGCTGGCAGGAGAAAATATATATGTATTTCAGACGCAGGAACCGGAAAAACTGCTGGGCTGGAAAGAAGGTGGAACATCGGTCGGAGAATATATTACAGGTCTTATGGAAAACCGAATGGACAGAGAACAGAAAAATGGTGTGACTCTGCGGCAGGTCTATTATCAGTGGTATCAGAATGGAACTTTAAAGAAACTTCCGAAAATTACACTTTCCGAAGATCAGATCCAGGTCTGGCTGGAATAATATGGCGATTTTGGGGAATACTTCTGAAAGAATATTATTTTGCAAAGCAAATAACAAAAAGAAACAGGAGGTTCCGGGATGAAACAGATATACAAAAAAGAAAACAGAATCCTGCTCTCTATGATAACAGGAATGATAGTCATCAGTCTGCTGTGTGGAATACAATGGAGGGGATCGCAGAAAAATGTTCTGGCATGGTGGGGCAGTATTTATCCGGAGTTCTGTTTTTCAGAATGGGATCAGTATGGCTGCGATGTCGAAAAATTTCCATCAGAACAGAGGCCAAAGATATCCTTCTGGCTTGCGAAAGCTATTGAGAGGTGGTAAGATATCGATATGTTCGGAAAAGTTCATTTTACTTTTTCGAACATATAAAACAGAACTGGAGAATTACATATGAAGATAGATAGAGATGCACCGATCGGTGTGTTTGATTCCGGAGTAGGTGGCCTGACAGTGGCACGTGAGATCATGCGTAATCTTCCTTCGGAAAAGATTGTTTATTTTGGTGATACAGCCAGAGTTCCATACGGCAGTAAATCCAGAGATACGGTTATCCGCTACTCCAGACAGATCATTCATTTTCTGAAAGAACAGCAGGTGAAAGCAATTGTGATCGCCTGTAACACAGCAAGTGCATTTGCGCTTGATGCGGTACAGCATGAACAGGATATACCGGTTCTTGGTGTGATTGGAGCAGGAGCAAAGGTTGCTGCAGAAGAGACGGTCAATAAAAGAGTTGGTGTGATCGGTACGGTCGGCACAGTTGGCAGTGGAATTCACGAAGCTTATCTGAAGAAACTGGATCCGGAAATTACGGTGATCGGTAAGGCCTGCCCACTGTTTGTACCTCTGGTAGAGGAAGGCTGGCTGCATGATCCGGTGACCGTAGAAGTTGCAAACCGATATCTGCAGGAACTGAAAGATAAAGATGTGGATACACTGATTCTCGGCTGTACGCATTATCCGCTGATCCGATCTACGATCCGGGAAGTTATGGGAGAAAAAGTAAGACTGGTAAATCCGGCGTATGAGACGGCTTTGGAACTGAAGAATCTTCTGCAGAAAACAAATATGCTCAGTACCGGACAGCAGGAAGAGGAATTTCCTTATCGATTTTATGTAAGTGATCTTGCAGATGAGTTTAAGGAATTTGCCAATTCGATTCTTCCGTATGATGTGGAAATGACTAAGAAAATTGATATTGAAAAATATTGATAATTATCAGAATCAGGAGAGATATATGAAAAAAGATGTACTTATACATGTACGCGGACTTCAGATGATGGATCCGGAAGAGGAACAGGAACCAATCGAGATCGTTGTCCCGGGACAGTATTATTATCGAAATGGAAGCCATTATCTTCGTTATGAAGAAATGATGGACGATACGGCAGAACCGACGGTCAACTATATCAAGATGTCGGCGCAGGGTGTGGAAGTCCGCAAGCAGGGGCAGGTAAATGTACATATGGTTTTCGAACAGGGTAAGAAAAATATGACATTTTATTCTACACCGTTTGGAACACTTCAGATGGGGATTGCAGCAACCGGTTTGGAATTGCAGGAAGAAGAGGATAATATCCATCTGAAAGTTGATTATGCACTGGATATGAATGAGGAACATGTGGCTGACTGCTATCTTACGGTTCAGGCACAGTCCAGAGATTCGGAGAATCTTATATTGTAATAAGTATTGATAGAACTAAAGAGAAAAAAAGAAATGCCTGGGAGATGATTCTCTCAGGCATTTTGCATGTGTCCTTATTTGTTGCGTAATCTTTTGAAAAAGCCTTTTTTCTTAGGAGCCGGTGTTTCCAGGGAACCACGGATTCCTTTAACGCCAACGATATATAAACCGCTGACTTCGGCCTTGACTTCTTTTTTGACCGGAATCTGCTCAAAAACTTTTTCATCTGCGATCAGAACGGAGATCTTTGGTCCGACTTTTGCTTTAACGATTGGCAGTTTGGAACGGCGCATCAGCTTCGGTGCCTGGTCGATCACCATCTGAGGAAGACCGGATTCTTTTAACGGAAGTCGCTTCTTATCAATAATCAGCATAGAAACGGTTTGCTTAGCAGCTTCAATCTGGGCCTGCTGTTCTTCTTGTTTTTTCTGAGCCTTTTTTCCAAAGAAATAAAGAGCTATCAGAGCAGCGATCAGAACGACCAGGATCACAAGAAGGACGATGGTAAGTGTACTCATAGATACCCTCCTCAATATGTAATTTACAAACTTATGTCATGCGAATTATATTCTAACATCATTTATTACAAAAGGCAAACAAATTAATAAAATTCCATAAAGAACAGGAAAAGTTATAGCAAAGGTACAGAGAAACAGGTATAATAAATTTACGGTTTTTAGAAAAACCTGAAAGATAAATTTATTTGTGGGTACACTAAGAATTACAGAACAAAGAGTCTGGAGAGTTAGTATGGAGAAGAAAAATGACAGGAATAAAAATACCAGTCAGAATAAACTGTATTCAGATGAAATAAAAGAAATGGAACGTTTGTCAGAGGAGCAGGAAAAGGCACTTCGCGAGAGACGTCAGGCAAGAAAACATCGCATAAAAAAGCAGGAACGAAGAAAAAAACTGATCGTATTGGGAAGCATGGCCGTTGTTACCGTAGTGGTAGCAGTGAGTGCAGTCACCGGAATCGCCAGTTTTGTGACCAGAGAAAGCAGGCAAAGTCAGGTTTCATCAAAAAAATCAGCAGAAAAGGACTCATCGGAGCCGACTTTGACAGATACGGTGAAACAGAGTCGTTCAGATCTGGAAGTGGATGAGAGAACCCCGGAGGAAATTCTGGCAGATGCGAAGCTTCTCGCAGTACAATATGATTATGACAAGGCAATCAGCCTGCTTCAGAAATACAGTGGCTATAAAAAGAATACAGAAATGCAGGATGCGGTAAAACAATATGAAGAAATAAAAGCTTCCTGTAAGTCCTGGCCACTGGAAGAAGTTACACATGTTTTTTATCATACACTGATCAAAGATCCATCTAAAGCATTTGATGGAGACTATAAAGAAGCTGATTACAATCAAGTTATGACAACGATCGATGAATTCAACAAGATTACAGAGACTATGTATGAGAAAGGCTATGTTATGGTCAGTATCTATGATATGGCTAAGGCAGATGCTGATGGCAATATAACAGAAGGAGAGATCCTTCTCCCGGAAGGGAAGATTCCGTTTGTTCTTTCACAGGACGATGTCTGTTATTATCATTATATGGATGGTGATGGATATGCATCGAAGCTGGTTGTTGATGAGAATGGAAAAATCCGGAACGAATATATAGAGGATGATGGAAGCGTTTCTGTCGGAGATTATGATATGGTTCCACTGATCGACCGTTTTGTAGAAGAACATCCGGATTTTTCATACAGAGGAGCAAAAGGAATTGTGGCACTTACCGGTTATAATGGTATTTTAGGATATCGTACAGACCAGAGCTATGAGACACGTCCGGATGATCTGGATGCCAATAAGGTTGAATGGCTGGATGCACATCCTGATTTCAGTCTGGCGAAAGAAAGAGAGGGCGCCAAGAAAGTCGCAGATGCCATGAAAGCAGAGGGATGGCTTTTTGCAAGTCACACCTGGGGGCATCAGAATGTAGGGCAGATAGGACTGGAAACACTTCAGACCGATACCCAGAAATTCAAAGATAATGTAGATCCGCTGATCGGAGGTACAGATATCATTATATTTGCGTTTGGTACAGACCTCTGTGGACCGGAGGATTATCACGGCGATAAATTCGAATATTTAAAAGGTGCAGGATACAATTATTTTTGCAATGTAGATTCAAGTAAATATTATGTACAGATAAGAGAGCGGTATTTCCGTCAGGGGAGAAGAAATTTGGATGGATACCGTATGTATTACCAACCGGAGCTTCTGGAGGATCTTTTTGATGTAAAGAGTGTTTTTGATCCGGTAAGACCGACACCGGTGCCGCCAATGGCATAACTGATAAAAGGGGATAAAGAATGAAAAAAAGAGCATTAATACTTATAGCAGTACTTACTGCAGCAGCACTGACAGGGGGAAGTGGTTATCTGCCGGTTACAGACGGCATAAGATCTAAAATGATACAGAACGTTTATGCAGATGCAGAGAATTCAAAAGAATCTGCAGACACAGAAACTTCTGATTCTGTGCTTGATCAGGCAACGATCATGTATCAGCAGTATAATTATGATGAGGCAATCAAATTGCTGAAAAAGCAGGATGATTTTACAAAAAATAAAGATTACATGGATCTTGCTGCAAAATGCCAGATTGCGAAAAAATCACTGGTTGAATATCCTCTTGAAAAAATTACACATGTATTTTTTCATACATTGATCGAGGACACATCCAGAGCATTTGATGGAGATTCAAAATCCGGAAATTATAATCAGGTCATGACAACAGTCAGTGAGTTTAATAAGATCATTCAGATCATGTATGACAAGGGTTATGTACTGGTAAGTCCACATGATATGGCAACGGTAAATAAAGACGGTACGATGAGCAGGGGCAAGATCATGGTTCCGGAGGGTAAGATTCCGTTTGTCCTTTCGCAGGATGATGTCAGCTATTACCATTATATGGACGGCGATGGCTGTGCATCCAAACTTGTACTTGACGAGAATGGAGAGGTAAAGAACGAATATGTTGATGCTGACGGAAATGTTTTAGTCGGAGATTATGATCTGGTACCGCTTCTGGATTCTTTTATCAAAGAACATCCGGATTTTTCCTATCATGGACGTAAGGGAATCCTTGCGATGACCGGTTATAACGGAGTACTGGGATACAGAACAGACAGTGCATATAAGACCGGCGAAAACCTTCAGGATGACCAGAAGAAATTCCTGGAAGATCATCCTGATTTCGATTATGACCAGGATGTAAAAGATGCGACCAAAGTGGCAGATGCCATGAAGGCAGAGGGATGGGAATTCGCAAGCCATACCTGGGGACATATGAATGCAACAGAGCGTTCTGCTGAGGATCTTAAGACAGACGATGAGAAATGGAAAGCAAATGTAGCCCCGATCCTTGGAGATACAGATATGATCATCTTTGCGTTTGGTGCAGATATTGGTGACTGGGAAGGTTACTCTTCTGATAATCCGAAATTTCAGTATTATAAGAGTGCGGGTTATGACTACTTCTGTAATGTAGATTCCAGTCAGTACTTTGTACAGATCACAGATCAGTATTTCCGACAGGGAAGAAGAAATCTGGATGGTTACAGAATGTATTATAACCCGGATATGCTGAGCGATCTTTTTGATGTATCTGAGGTATGGGATTCTTCCAGACCGACACCAGTACCAGAAATGTGATATGCAGATTTGAAAGGAGTTTTATTATGAAGAAAAAAACAGTTGCAGCGATGTTGGTAATGTGCATGGCTTTATCTGCCACAGCATGTGGCGGATCTGATACAAAAGAAACCAAAACCGAGACAACACAGGATACAGGGGATAAAAAAGATTCTGCATCCTCAGATAAAAAAACATCTGCTTCGGCAGTCAGACTGGTGTCTGTTTCTGATGTTTCAAAATATGTTACGATTGGAGAATATAAGGGACTGACACTGGACAGAGCATCGGTTACTGTAACGGATGATGATGTACAGGCAGAGATCGATCATAATCTTGAAGAAAACGGAACAGAGGTAAATGACGGAACAGTAGAAGAGGGCGATTCGGTAACGATTAATTTTACCGGAACGATAGACGGAAAAGAATTTGATGGGGGTTCTGCAGAAGATTATGATCTTGTGATTGGCGAGGGCGGAATGATCGATGGATTCGAGGATGGAATCATTGGCATGAAAAAGGGAGAGACAAAAGAACTGGACCTGACTTTCCCGGATGATTACTATGAAGAATCTGTTGCCGGTAAACCGGTTGTGTTTAAAGTTACGCTGCAGAAGTTCACGCGGCCTTCCGAACTGAATGATGAGTGGGTAGCTGCCAATACAGAATACAAGACAGTTGACGAGTATCGTGCAGCCGTCAAAAAAGAACTCGAAGAAAATGAGAAAAAATCGGCAGATTATGATCTTTACAGTAATGCCTGGAGCGAAGTACTCGCAAATTCTGAAGTAAAAGAATATCCGGAAGAAGATGTGGATAAGGCGGTTGAAGCATACAAAAAACTCAATGAAAATTATGTCAAAGAAGCAGGTATGGAAATGTCTGATTTCCTTAAGGCTCAGGGAATGTCTGAAGAAGATTATGAGGAAGACTGCCAGCAGTATGCAGAATCCAAAGTGGAACAGAACCTTATTGTTCAGGGAATCATGGATGCAGAAGGACTCAGTCTTGACGATGACGATATACAGACATTAAAAGACGAGCTGTTATCAGAATATGGCTATGAGAGTTTTGATCAGCTGGTTGCATATTATGGTGAACAGGAAGTAAATGAATCACTGGCACTGATGCGTGTGGAACGTTTTATAGTGGATAATGCGACAGTAAATGAAACTTCTGCAACAGAAGCTGATGTGGCAAATGAAGATGCAGATCCGGAAAGTGAAAACACCGGAGTTGATGCTGCAGAAGACACTACAGAAGATAATGCGTCAGAGGAAGATAGCAGTGACACTGCAGAAGAAAGTGAGGAAACTGCATCGGAAGATGATGTGGCAAATGAAGGATGATCATAAAAAATGGAAATGTTTTTCAGGAAGATGGAAGTTTTTGCAGGGAAACACTTTATATCAGAAATCACAGGCTGACAGAGGCATTTGAAGAAACATCTGAAGAGGAAGTTATAGATGCCGAGGGTCTTATGGTCATTCCAGGTCTTGTGGATATTCACAGCCATGGAGCATATGGGGAAGATTTTTCTGACGGTGATCCGGAAGGCCTGAAAAAAATCTTAAGATATGAGAGACAAAGTGGAATAACATCATATTGTCCGACTTCCATGACACTTCCGAAGGAACAGCTTAAGAAGATTTTCAAAGGGATCAGGGAAGCAGAAAAGTCCGGCGATGGAGCAACGGTTGCAGGTATCAATATGGAAGGACCATTTCTGGATCCTGTTAAGAAGGGCGCACATGTGGAAGAATGGATCACAGAACCGGATGCAGATTTTGTAAAGGAATTGAATGAAGTATCAGGTGGAAGAATCCGACTTGTAACACTGGCACCTAATGTAAAAGGAGCTATGGACTTCATACGGGAAATGAAGGAAGAAGTACAGATATCTCTGGGACATACAGCGGCAGATTATGAATGTGCGGCAGAAGCAATGGCACTGGGAGCACATCACGTAACGCATCTTTATAATGCGATGCAGCCGTTGGCTCACAGAGAACCGGGACTGATCGGAGCGGCTTCGGATGATCCGGAATGTATGGTTGAACTGATCTGTGATGGCTATCATATTCATCCGGCTGTAATCAGAGCGACATTCAGAATGTTCGGACCGGAAAGAGTCATTTTGATCAGTGATTCCATGCGTGCAACAGGGATGAAAAACGGTACATATGAGCTTGGCGGACAGGAAGTAACTGTGAAGGACCGCAAGGCAGTGCTGAAAGACGGAACACTTGCAGGATCTGCGACAAATTTATTTGGCTGTATGTGCAAAGCAATAGAATTTGGTGTGCCTGTAGACCAGGCGATTTTTGCAGCCACGAGAAATCCGGCAAGAAGTATTGGGATTTATGACAGAACAGGGTCTGTTCATACAGGTAAAGAGGCAGATATTCTTCTGTTAACAGAGAATTTTGAATTAAAAAGAGTTATCTGATATACCTGCTGAAGTATTGGATCATCATTCACAGAATAACTTGATTTAGTTCAGGAATTGTGATTGTATTTCGGAACTAAATGCGTTATGATAATAAATAGACAAAAAAGTTATAGAAAATACAGCAGGTGGAGTAGATGGATAAAAGGGTATTGCGTGAACGAATGCGCAAAAAGCAACAGCAGATAAGACGTCGTCAGATGATGAAAAAAGGCGCGTATGTTGTGGCTGTGATACTCGTATTCATATTTGTAATACGGGGAATTATTCTTCCGGTCATTAATCGGGTCGGAGGGAAAAATACAGATAAACCGGCACAGGTACAGGCAGAAACAGATACGAATGCGAATACCAATACAGGAGATTCAGGAACTGAGACACAGATAGAAAAAGACACAAATGCAGCAATCCGTAAACCGCTGAAGGGTGCGAGTGATCTGACAAAGGCTTCTCAGCTGACTGCTGGCTGGCATGAGGATGAGAACGGCAAATGGTATCAGAACGCGGATGGTACATATTATGCAGGCGGCCTGCAGAAAATAGATGGTTCTACATATTATTTTGGAGACAATGGTTATGCACAGACCGGATGGGTGAGCGTTGGATTTGACGATTACTATTTCAATGATGATGGAACTTATGATCCAAGTCAGCACAAGACCAGAATTGCATTTACCTTTGATGATGGCCCGGGAGAGTATACCGATGAACTTCTGGACTGTCTGGAACAGAACAATGCGCATGCTACTTTCTTTATGTTAGGTCAGAATGTAGGCAGCTGGGAGTCAGAAGTTCAGCGAATGGTGGACATTGGATGTGAGGTCGGATCTCATTCCTGGGATCATTTGAATCTGTATGATCTTGATATGGATGCAGTTGCCAAAGAGTTTTCAGATACAGATGCAGCTCTGGAGAAGGCATGTGGACAGAAGGCAAGTGTTGCCAGAGCACCATATGGAAACTGGAATGATGATATCATTTCTACAGTTAATAAGCCATTCTTTACATGGTCACTGGACTCTCTGGACTGGAGCTATCTTGATGTCAACAAGGACTATGATGCTGTTATGAATGGGGATCTTACAGACGGTTCGATCATTCTGATGCATGATATTCATGAGCCATCTGTACAGGCAGCGATCAAGATGATCCCGGAACTGGTAGCCAAAGGCTATAAACTGATGACAGTCAGTGAGCTTGCAGCAGCCAAGGGAGTTACTTTACAGAATGCAAACTATTCTGATTTCTGGGACAGTTCACTTCAGAAGGGTATCGTTGCAGGATATAACAGTGGTTCTTCTGACGGAAGCAGTGATGGTACAGCGGTATCAGATGGTACTACCTCAGATGACGGCTCAACAGATAGTTCTGATGTAAGTGATACAGGATCTTCGGACAGCAGTGATGTCAGTGATGGAAGTGATGAGAGTTCCGACAGTTCTTCCGGAGATAACAGCTCAGGAGGCGATGACTCTTCCGGGGATGGAAGTTCATCAGATGACAGTTCCGGAGATAACAGCTCAGACGATGGATCTTATGATGACAGTTCCGGAGACGGAAGTGATTATGCAGATGAGGACTCCGGAGATGGGTATGATACAGGATATTAATTCTATATAAAATAAGAATCCACAAAAGAGGACAAGTTCGAAAGCGCAATCGGACAAGTCCTCTTTTTGTGTACTTGTAATTTCTTATTTTAATTGACGGGAACATTATGGATTGGTATAATATGTCTATAAAAATGCAAAATATCAGCATAATAAATGTGCATAATGCTGATAGGAGGCGCAGAGTTGTAAAGAGTGCCGGAATAAAATAGCTGTTAAGGGAGGTACGTTTGAATGGGAGAGAAGTTGCAGTTTACAGAGCTGGATCAGTATCTGTTCGGACAGGGAACCCATTATGACATTTACAGGAAATTAGGAGCCCATCCGACGATACAGAGGCGTAAGAAAGGTGTATATTTTGCTGTGTGGGCACCAAATGCCAGATCAGTTTCTGTTGTTGGAGAGTTTAATAACTGGAATACACAGGCAAATCCAATGAAGAAAGTCGGACCAATTGGGGTATATGAGACATTTATACCTGGAGCAAAAGTTGGAGATCTCTATAAATTCTATATTATCGGCTATCATGGTGAAGAATTATACAAAGCCGATCCATATGGGAATGAAGCAGAACTGAGACCTGGCACTGCATCCAGAATTGCGGATATTTCTGATTATAAATGGAAAGATACTACCTGGATGAAAAGACGTCCGGAATTTGATGAAACCAAAGATCCTATGGCCATTTATGAGGTACACCCCGGTTCCTGGAAGAAACATGAAGCAAAAGATGAAGATGATCCGGGATTTTATAATTACCGTGAACTGGCACATGAACTTGCTGCCTATGTAAAGAAAATGGGTTATACACATGTAGAACTTATGGGAATTGCCGAGCATCCGTTTGATGGCTCATGGGGATATCAGGTCACAGGATATTATGCACCAACCTCCCGTTATGGTTCTGTTCAGGATTTCAAGTATATGATCGATTATCTGCACCGTAATAAGATTGGAGTTATTCTGGACTGGGTACCGGCACATTTTCCGAAAGATGCACAAGGTCTCGCAAATTTTGACGGTACAGCAGTATATGAACATGAAGATCCGAGACAGGGAGAACATCCGGACTGGGGAACCAAGATTTATAACTATGGCCGTCCGGAGGTCAAAAACTTCCTGATTGCCAATGCACTCTACTGGATTGAAGAGTGTCATGTAGACGGACTTCGTGTTGATGCAGTAGCATCTATGCTTTATCTGGATTATGGAAAGAAGGATGGCGAGTGGGTTGCTAATAAATATGGTGATAACAAAAACCTTGAAGCAATTGAGTTTTTCAAACATTTGAATACCGTTGTACTTGGAAGAAATCATGGAACGGTCATGATAGCAGAAGAATCTACCGCATGGCCACAGGTTACCGGAAAAGCTGAAGATGGAGGACTTGGATTCTCTTTGAAATGGAATATGGGATGGATGAATGATTTTCTTGAATACATGAAATTGGATCCATATTTCCGTAAGGAC
>ADJS01015683.1_pt1 | contig 26951 bp, 34 predicted proteins | sample 268128 | NCBI WGS metagenome assembly ADJS01 (sample SAMN00007486, study PRJNA43253) | human gut metagenome | isolation source: feces sample TS28 | reverse complement strand
CCGCCAGATTCCTGCCACGAGGCTTTTCCCCCGGCAAGATCATAAAGCCGGTAGAACACATATTCTCCTTCTTCCGCTACACGTACTTCATCGCCGATACGAAAATTGATGGTTGTACCGTCGGTATTGACATAGCTCAATGTATTTTCGTCCGGGATAGCCTCTAACGTCGGGATCTCCGGTTTGTTCTTGATGTAGTCTTATTGACAGGATCGGTAACGTTCCAGTCGGGTTGTAGTCCACTGATGACTCCTTCGGCGGCTTCGGCTGCACGATTGGCGCGGTCGGCGGCTGTGTTGGCCTCGCCGGTTGCCTGTTCAGCATCAAGGATAACCTGGGCTGTCATCTGTTCCCGTTGTTCTTCCTGTGCCTGACGGGTTGTTTCGTTTGCCTGGCGGGTTGATTCCGATGTTTCCCGAAGTTGTTCTTCGATGATACGGGCTTTTTCTTTTTCGGCACGGATTGTTTCGGCTGAAATCCGTTCCTGTTCCGTTTGGACTCGTTCCTTTTCCTTGGAAATGCGCTCCTGTTCAGCTGTATCGCGGTCGGTCTCTTGGGCAATACGTCCCTGTTCAGCCTGGTCGCGGAGAGTTTCCGCTTCCTGGCGTTTCGTTTCGGACTGGTTACGCAAGGTTTCGGAGGCGACGCGTTTGGCTTCGTTGTCGGCTCGCTTCGTCTCTTCGGTGAATCGTGCCTGTTCGGCTTCGGATCGGGCGGCCTCGGCGGTGGATCGTTTCGATTCTTCTTCTATCCGGAGAGATTCGGCTGCGTGCCGTTCGTTTTCTTTGGAGATTCGGGTGTTTTCGTCGGCGATTCGTTGAATCTCATTCGCTTCACGAAGTTTTTCCGTTTCCTGGCGTAAATTCTCTATCCGGGCACGTTCGGCTTCGGCTTCTTTACGGGCGGTCTCAGCTTCTATGCGCTTGCTTTCGGCTTCAGAAATAGCGACGTTTATCCCTTCAGCTTTACCGGCTGCCGAGTCAGCACGGGCGGCAGCAGAAAGGGCATTGGTGGCGGCTTTTCCTGCAGCCGAAGCTGCCGCGACTGCATCCTCATACGCCTTCTCGATCTCATCCAATGAAACTTTTACGCTCGTTTTCTTACCGTCAACGATCTGGTAACCCAACGTCCACAGCCCTGAGAAACTGACCGAGGTGGGCAGCTCGCTGATTTTTATTCTTTGTTCCTGTCCTGTCATTGCCTATTTCATATCTATAAAGTTCAGGCCGTCTTCCGTGACAATAAACATGTCATCTTCCGTGGCCAAGAAATAATCGGTTTCAAAGAGTCTGAACGAGGTGAATACCAAGGTCAGATCAAACTGCATCACCATCGGTTCGCCCAGCGTAAGCAGTTTGCAATTGCTCATCTTCTTGTAGTAGCAGGGATAGGACTTGCCAATCTCTTCTACAAAGAGCCTCCGTTCGCCCGGAGCGATCAGGTCGGCAAAAAAACTATCCCAGCACTGCCAAAAGGCATCTTTTCGAATAGCTTTTAAAAAGCATTTAAAAGTGACCTCTTTCGGCTGGAAGACCAAGTGTTCTGCATCGTAGATTTGCCCGTCAATGGAGGCAATCTTGCGCTGCAGGTTCACCTTTGCCGTCGGATTTCGCAGCAGGGCGTTCCGGCTCTCATAGACATACACACCGTATGTGCCTATCGGTTTACCATCCAGTTTGTAGTGGCTTTCGGGTAACCATACGCCCGGATCACACACACCGGCTGTCGGTCTCACCGGAAGATCCTCGACAAACTTCAAGGTAAAAGAGGTCGCCGATGGATAAACCCGATTGCCGGGATGATCGGCGAGGCGCAGCTGCCATTCCCGTCCTAAAGCAGGCACCCGAAAGGTGTGCAGCCCTTTGTCTGAGAGGTAGGCAATCAGGTCGGAAGCCTGTGTGTTGCTATCCGAAAGGAAAGAGATGGCAATCTCCCGCGGCTGCAACTTCGGGTCGCTCAGATCCACCTCGATGCCATCCTCTTCAGGCCAATCGTTTTTTTCCGGCTCTTTCATTGCCGGGAAGGCGAGGAGATCATTATAGCCTCCCCGCGTTACCCGGCAGCCGAAACGGCCAAGCACATTCAGATTGTCTATGTATATGTTGTTGATCATTGCTTTCTTAGGATTAATCCTCTGCTTTCGATGTTTTGCAGCGTACTGCGCGTCTGCTGTATATCTTTTTCGATAGCCTCCAAGCGGTCCGTATTGTAGGCGATCCGCTGGAGCTGCGCGATCCCCTCGGTCAGTTGGGCCTGTATATTCGTGACTCCCTGACTGGTGCGGTCGGCATAGATCAGGAGGGCATAGAAATTGCCGTTCAGTTCGTCGACACTGTCCTGGCTCATCGAAGCGATCCCCTTAGCCGTAGAAGTGCGGTCGATCACATCACCGATGGTGGTGCCGGTCACCTTCTCCATATCTTCCAGTTGTTTGGCGGCATCCTCGATAATCTTATCATATTGCGCTTTCAACGAAGCAATACTGTCGGCTGTCAGCCCATTCTGCGAAGCGGCAGCAAAGGATTCGTACCACCCACGGAGCGGTTCTTCCAAGGCTTTCATCTTCACCCCCTGCAGAACCGCCTCGTTCAGCATCTTCTGGAAGTCGTCGGCGAAGTCCTTGGCGGATCGTTTGCCCTCGGCAAAGCCCTGCAGGATGGTGTCGGCGATGGCGTTCGTATTCGTTCCGGTGAAAGCCTCTTTCATCTCTTCGTTCAGATCGTCGATCATGCCGGCCACATCTTCACCCTCCTCTTTCAATTTCTGCAGCTGTTCGAAGAGTGTCTTTGCCGAATCGGTCAGCTTGTCCTGCGTGTAGAGTGATTCGATCTCCTCGTAGGTCTTGCCCGCCAATGAGTCGTAATCGTTCCAGGTCTTCGCCTTTCGGAACCAGGTGCCATGCTTGTAGTGCGTAGCGGAGACGTACTGTTCCCGCTGCAACTTTTCCCAAACCTCTCTGTATTCCCGTTCGATCTGCCCGGCTTGGCTTTTCAGCTCGACAGACTGACGGCCAAAGTATTCCAAAGAGGTTTCGCCAATCTGCTGCTGGATACGGAGCCGTTCGCGCAGGATGGCGTTATATTCCAACTCCTTCATTGCCGTTTCAACCAGGCCCTGCCGGTATTCTGCCAATATCTTTTTGTTTTCTTCGACCCTTTTCTTGAAGCTGCCTACAATCCCGGTGATTCCGCCGATGACACCCGACGCACCTCCGATGATGTCACCGCTCATGATGCGGCCGATCCCGCCGGCCATATCGCCGACGCTGCCCACCAACTGGGCGACAGTGGCAAGGGAACTGCCCAAAGCCTCGTTAAAGAGTTCGGCAGTGTCAGCAGCCATCGAGATACCATCAGCCACTTTATAGCACTCCTCGGCCAAGAGGCTTGCCTGGTCGGCATCCGAAAGTCTGTCCCACTGGTCGATCAGAAGGACTATTCCCTCGCGAGCCTCCTTGATCGGTCGGTTAAGCTCCTTGTCGATCTTCTCCTGCATCTGGTCAAGGTCGCTTGTGTCGAACTTGCCGAACGCCTTTTCCAACACGTTGCGGTTGTCAAACTTTACATCGACCTTGATTCCTTCGAGTGAGGATTGCAGGGTCTCCATAGCGATCTTTTTCCCGGAAATGATGATCTGGTTCTCCATTTCCGCGACCTTCTCTTCGTATTCCTTGATCTGCTCGGCAAAGGCGGAACGGTCTTTGTCCGTTGTGGCAAGATCGCGCAGCTTCTTCATCTTTGCGATCAATTCGTTATAATAGGCAATCGATCCAAGCGGGGCCGGTTCCTTGCCGTCTTTCCTTTCTCCGATAATTGCCTCCAATTTCTTCTTTTCCGCCTCTATTTCCTTGAGGGCCGCTTCATAGTCCTGTTTGTTGGTCAGTTTGTCCAAGGCAGCTTCTTTTGCCGCGATGGACGCTTTGATCGCTTCCACGCTTCCCTGCTCAAGGGTATGGATAGTCTTCAGATTGGCATTTTCCAAGGATTTGCGCTCCTCTTCGCTGTATTCCAGCCCTCTTTCCAATATTTTGCGGGCTTCGTCGAAGAGGCTGTCTGCTTCTGCCTGAGCCTTCTTTTTCGAAAGGTTCTCACCCGACACATAGGTGGTCTGCCCGAACTGCCCGCCCTGTATGGCATAGCTCTGCGTATCAGCCATCCGGTCCACCTCCAACTGCTTGCGGATCGCTTCGTTGTATTTCTCGGTGGCGAGCGTCATCGCGGCGGAGGCACGGGCACGCGCCATCACCGAGGCGACAAACGCCTCCTTGCCTTGGTTGAACAGGTTCTCGGCATCCGTCACCTTGCCGATCGAGACACCTAAGTGCTCGAAGGCAGTGCGGTTCTTTAGGAGGTATTGTTCTTTCGCCTGGATGTTGTCGCCCAGTTTCTCCCATTCGGCAGACATTCTCTGCAGTTGTGTGAGCGTTGTGGAGGATGTTTTGGCGACCGACTCCTGAAACTCCTCGAGCGTTTCCAAGGCATCGGCAAGCGACTGCCGGGCGCCGAACAGACTTTTGGTCCAGGCAGTAATCTCTTTGCCATAAACGGTCAGCAATGTGATACCGACGACGAGGGCCGTCTGCCAGCTGACGATCCCGCCGAGCAGCTGTTTCCAGACCGGCGTGGCCTGCTGTCCGGCCTTGATGGCTGCCTGATACTCCCGGCGAGCCATGTTGATGTTATCGACCAAGATAGGTAAGTTGTTCGAGATGGCGAGAAAGAACATGTTCGCCCCCATGGTGAGCGAGGGCAGCTCACGTGCCACCTGCTGGATCGACATCTGCAGGCTGTTGAAACCGGTTCCGGCCGTACGGCTGTACGCCGACAGACGGGTCTGCGCGGTCTGCAGTTCATTATCCACGCTTTGGATCTGTTCCAAAATTTCCTTTCCGGCCGAACCTTCACGGTCCATTTTGGAAAGCCGGGAATAGGCCTCGGTCAGTTGCTGCAACTTGCGTGTCAGGGCGACCACGCTGTCTGACGCCTCCTGTTCGGTGGCCATCTGCTGTTGCAGCTGCTGCATCCCCTGACTGATCACCACTCTTAGGTTGCTCTCCTGCAGCGCCAAGGCTGCTTTTGCCTGCGTATACCCCGAAAGGCTTATGGTCCCGGCCTCAAGCTCCCGGTCCAGCTGTTCCTGCATCGCGGAAAGCGAACGCAGACTGCTGATATTCTCCTGCATCGTCGTGGCGAGCTTGCGGCTCTCGGCGCTCATGGCGTTGTAGGCGGCCGAACTGTCGGCAATCAACTTTTTATAGGTCGTTGCCGCTTCGTCGCGCAACCCCTTGATGCCGAGCGTCACTTTATTGACCTCTTTATCGAGGTCGCCACGAAATTCAAAGGTGATATATACGGGATCTGTCTGTGCCATTTGTCTCTTTTACTACTTTAATCCGAAAAATTCAAGCTCCTCCTCTTCGCTCTGGAGTACCTCTTCTCTTTCTTTTTTCTTCCGCATCCGTCCCTGGTCGCTGATCATGGTCAAAACGACACACCACGGGATACGGTTCATGATTTCATCATACGTGAACGCCCCCTGCTGCACGAGGGTGTAGATCTGTCCGAACGGGCTATGGGGAGGATCATACTCCTCCTTTAACTCCCGGTCTCTGTCGGCTGGCTCGCCTCCGTCGGCTTCATCAGGTTCAGCGAAGCGACCGATGCGATAATGCTCACAAAAGCCTCGCTCGTGCTCATCAGCACGATGATCTTGGCCAATTCCGCCAATCCCTGCATCGGCATGTGTTGCCGGATATACCAGGCGAGCGGACGGTTCAGCAATCGTGCCGACCATGTGCCACGCAGCAGACCATAGGCGATGATCCGTGAGGTGGTGACGCCGTGCTTGGCGATCTGTTCCAAGACGCTGCCGAAGTTGCCGTCATGCAGGTGCTGCAGGTCGATCTCCATCCGCGTGAAGAGCGATGACATCCGGATAAGGCTGCCCGCCGTGGGTAGCTTCACCCGGATGGGTACCGTCTTGCGCCCGAAGATCCGGAGCAGCCACGGGGCAGGGAGGTTTATTTTGAGCCGCCGGTCCAACAGGGCGTCGGCGGCCATGGCTTCTACCGGGGTCATGCCGTGGGTTCTCCTAATTTGTAGATCTCATAGGCCCCGTCTTCTTCGCTTGCCGAACTCATGGCGGTAGCGGTAATTTCGATCTGGGCGATCTGGTCGGCTGCCAAATTCCAGATAAACCGAGCGAGGATCTTCGCACGGGGGATGTCGATCACCACGTTATATCTGGTAAGGACACGTAGTGCCTTTTCGATCTGCACTACATCGCGTGGCGCTTTAAACTTGTCGACAGTGTATTTCTTGCCTTCGATGGTCACCTCCTGTGCCTTGGCGATGGATCCGCCGAAAACCTCTACCAATACATCGTTATCCCATTCCATGAGGTTGAGCTTGACCTGCTTCAAGCCGGTTTCCGAAGCCACCGTTTCGACCGGGACGGTCGGTTCTTCCTCGCAATAGAAGTTGGTCACGGTATCAGCTTCGGTGGTGAACGAGGCGGTTCCTTTCATGGTGCGTGCCAATTGTTTCATCTCGGCAGGCATACCACCTTCTTTATTTACGTCACCGAACAATGCGGCCTTCAAGCCAACCGATCGTATATTTTGTTTCGTTTCTGCCATAGCTTATAAATGAATTGAATGATTACCGTTAAAATAAATCCGATTAAAACACCGCTCGAACACCATTTGAGCCGTTGGCCGAAGGTGGCGACGGGAGCCTCTTTCTTTTCTTCCTTTTGCTCCGTCTGTTCCCCTCGGCTATGAAGCTGTTCTGCGAGTTCAAACACCAGGCGCTCGAGACTGTCGCAGCGGGCGGAAGCGATCACGTCACCCTCTCGGAAGGTGAGGCAAACGGTCGCCTGTCCGCTTCTCTCTGTATAGGCTGCCCCGCCGGGCAGCTTACGGAGGCTGTCCAGCGGGACACTGAGTGTCGCCCGGGCGGGTGGGATTATCTCGGGGGTAGCGCTTACCTTTCTGTCCCACACGAGGCTGTCCAACCGGTGGATAGTAGTACTTTCGTTTATACACCTGCACGAGCCGGCGAGCAGGGCAACGGTCGTACAGAGGGCAGAGCACCAGTTTTTCCAGGCAAGCCTCTTGTGCATAAAACCTTTCTTTGAGTTGAAAGACCTCTCCATGCAGTTCGTCGATTAGCCGTGAATCCTTTTCAAGCATCTCCCGGAACGCATCTTCCCGTTCACCCTTCAGCCGAAGCCGGACAAAAGGCAGGTCGGACAGCCATTTGAGCAGGACCATCAACCCGCCGCCGGCACCGAGAAAGTCGAAGAATACGCTCCAGTCCATACATCATGCTTTTTTCTTCTTGCGGGCGAAGAGCGAGATCAGCCATTGGATGAGTCCGGTTTCGGCAAAGCCCGAAGCGGCGATACCAGCACCGATGCCATACATCAGGGCGACCGTCCAGTCCAGCCCGGCGAGAAATCCTAATTCCTGCCACCATCCGAACATACAGATTCCGATACCCAGCACCCAGTTGAGTGCCATACCAGCCCATCCCGGCATATCCTTCCAGAAACCCCTGATTGCCTCCACAATCACCGGAACGCCGGCCACGATCGCCGCCAGCGAAGCGAAGATGTCTTCATACACGGGAGTTTCCGCCTCCGGGACTGTTGCCGCCGTTTGTGCGATTACAGGAATGGACATCGCCAGCAGGGCGATCAGGAGACATACTGTTTTGTCTAAATGTTTCATGTCGTTTATTGTTTTATTGATTAATACCTATTTGTTTAAGCCACTTTTGCACGTCAAACGACGGGCAGGCCTTTGCTGCCAGCTCGTTGTGACCGACAATCCGGACATCGGGGAACCTTTGGTGGAAATCCTTCACATAGGCCTCCAGTGCCCGGCGCTGCCGAGGCGTGCGGGTGTCCTCGGGCTTTTGGCTGTGTGCCTCGCACCCGCCGACGTACACAATGTGCCGGGCTGTCCGGTTATACCCTTTTGCCCCATTGGTAATCTCCCACGGATCGACCACGTCATCCTCGTTGTTTGCCACCAGCCGTTCCACCGTCCCGTCCAGATGGACCATGTCGGTATAACCGACCTGCTTCCAGCCGCGGCCTCCTTCATTTGGAGGGGCTGTGTGCCAACGGCGGATCTCTTCCGCCGATACTTCACGGCCTGCAGGGGTGGCGGTGCAGTGGATAACAAGATAGAAGAGCTTAGCCATTACGCTCCCGCTTTGTTGTAAATGACAGCCTGGTACTTCTTGCGGATCGGCAGCGCGGTGAATCGTTTTTGGAAGCCGATCACGTCACCGCGTTCTCCTGGGTCTTTGTATTTCGCGAATACTTCGATATCGCCATCGGCACGCATTACCTCCTGGTCTGAGTAAAACAGCGAGCATTGGGTGTCGGCCCCGGTCGCTTTCGTGCCAAACGCCACCTTCGTACCGTCGGCTTGCTTATAGTAAGGCAGCTGCGAGAAGGTAAAGACTGTGAAGCCGAACAGGCGGTTGCTTTCGAGCATATTCTTATAAAGTTTCATGTCCTCCAATTGCAGGTCGGCAAGATGGTAAGGATTCAACACTGCCACAAGTGTAGCCGGGTCGATATCCTGCCCACGGAACCAGGCATCCATCTTCAGGATGTCCTCAAAAGATATTTTTCCCGGAGCTGCAGTGGCTTTGGCCGGTGTCAGTTCGGCAGTCTTGGCCGGTGCCCAGTTATGAGCCGCATAGGCAGCCGTTTTTGCCTGCAGGGTGTTGCGGTGCTGGCGCACTACACTCTCCATTTTTGCGTAAGCCGTTTCCATTTCTTCCACGTTGCGGACTACGGTATTCTTCGTGTCGAAGGTATGCAACGTCAGCTCGAGCGGCGTATCCGTGCGGCTCATGGTCGGCACGGGGTAATCCTTATTATCGACCAACACATCGGGGGCGACACCCGCTTCGGCAAGGTTGATCTTGTTATATTCCACCATCGGTGTCATATCCACCGAACGGGCGAGGAAGCTGCGGTCGGGGTAGAATCCCTCCATCAGCATGCTGATCCAGATTTGTTTTTCTATTGCCATAGTTATTGATGTTTAATGTTATCGGATATGTTTTTTAAGTTCCTCGAAGGCTTCCGGATCTTCGGCCTTCATCTTCTTCAAACCCTCGGGGTCTTCCTTGGCCCATTTGAGGTAGGTCCAGTCTTTGCGCTCGTCGGCGATGGCTGTTTTGCCGGTGGAGTGCGTCACCTTTGCACCCAACGATTCTTTCGCCGGAATTGCCTCCAAGGTGGATTTGGCAGTGTCATAATCAGCCAAGGCCAATTTTTCAAATGCCTCTTTCTTGTCGGCGGTGATGCGTCCATCCTTGATAGCCAATGCTACCAATTCATTCGCTTTCAGCTTGCGCTGGTCTTCCAACTCCTTCTCGGCTTTCTCGACACGCGCCTGGAGCTCCATGATAGCAGCACTGATGGACTTGCCGTCGGCTTCGTTGCTCTTCAGTCCCAAAGCCACATAGGCTTCGGAGGTCAAAATGATTTCTTTCATTTCTTCTTCTGTTTTTTTGTTTACGTTCAATAATGCCTCGATGCTCAGCTTTACCTGGTCGTCGGGGATTTCCACACCCTGTCTGTTGTACAGGCGCAGGGCATTCCTGTTACTGGGGACGCTTACCAGGCTCGTTTCGCACAACTCCCAGTCGGTCACCGTGACGCGCTCTTCTCCACCGGGCATCGTGCGCAGTTCCACGGCGTTGATGATGATTCCGGGGCTGCATCCTTTCAGGATTCCTTTCTTTGCCTGGCGTTTGCATTTGGCCCCCAAGGTGTCTTCTTCGTCATACACCGCCTTGCCGATCAGTTTCGTGCCCTCCACCCTCAGTCCGGTCATCTGGCCGATCAGGTTGGCACCGTCATGGTTGAACAGCATCACCGGGTTGGCGTTGTAACGCTCGAAACGTCCGGCGGAGTTGAGAAGGACAAAACCGTGGCTGTTTACCACGCTCTCATCATTTAATACATATTCGTCTTCGTTCATGGTGCGATACTTTTTAGGACAAACTTACCGGTAAAGCAAAAGCCTGTAAAGCAGCGATGAAAATTCTTACACTTTTATTTTCAATCACTTTAATTCGTTTGAACTTTGTCCGAAACAAAGAACGGTTATGGCAAAAAAACAAGACAAGGAAAAGGCGGGGATTCGTGTGAAAGACCCGCAAAAGTATGAATACGCCTATCTCCTGTACATGCAAAAGGTACCTCAGAAGGAAATCGCCGAGCGCGTGGGTGTGAGCCAGCAGACCCTGTCGAAATGGAAAGAGACGGGAGGCTGGGAGTTGAAGCGGGTGGCACGCACCGTGAGCCGCGACCAGATCATCAATAAGGTGCTGATGAAGCTCAACGAGATGCTCGATAGCGGCGAGGAGTTCAATGCCGATGAGTTCAGCAAAGCGAGCAACCAACTGAAGAAGCTACAAACCGGTTGCACCATCGACGATATCGCCGACATCCTGACCCGTTTCGGTGACTGGGTGATCGAGAAGAGTGCCACCGACCAGGAGATTACCACTGAGTTTGTGCAGTTACTGACGAAGAAACAGGATGAATACCTATTAATGCGCATGAACAATGGCTAAAAACAGACTATCTAAAGAGAAATGGCAAAAGTGGGAAGAACGAAAACGGCTCATCCTCTCATATGATTTCCACCTCACCGATACCAGCAAGGAACGGGAAGAGCGGGTCGATCATGCCCGACGGGATTATGCCTACTTTGTGGAGACCTACTTTCCGCATCTTTGCACCGATCCGGAAACAAAACAGATCACGAAGTGTGGTAAGTTCCAATTGTCAGCTGCAGGCTGGCTCAAAACCCATCCTCACACCCGCGCCGTATTCGAGTGGGCGCGTGGCCATGCCAAATCGACCCATATCTCCCTAATAATACCTATCTGGCTGATGATCCAGGAGAGGCGTACCATCCATGTGATGGTCCTTGTATCGAAGTCGGAAGACAGTGCTGACCGCCTGCTCTCGGACCTGCAGTGTGAACTGGAGTTCAATGCGCTGCTGAAATCCGATTTCAACATCAAGATCGACGAAGGCAGCTGGAGTACCGGCGAGTTCAAGACCGCCGACGGTATGTACTTCATGGCGCTGGGTCGTGGTCAATCGCCCCGTGGTATCAAGAACCGTGGCCAGCGTCCGGACTATATCGTGATCGATGATATCGACGACGACGAGATGGTACGCAACCAGGCGCGTGTGTCGCAGGCTTTCGACTGGTGCCTCTCGGCTCTGCTCGGCGCGATGGATATGGGGCGTGGGCGGTTTGTACTGGTAGGGAACCGGATCGGCAAGGACAGCATCCTGAGCCGTTTCGCCCAGCGCCCGGAAACACACCATACGGTGGTCAACGCCATCGACGCATCCGGCCAGCCCTCGTGGACGGAGAAATACAGCCGGGAGGAGATTATGAAACTGCGTACCTACATGGGTGAGCGTCGTTTCCAAAAAGAGTATATGAACAACCCCGTCAACGAAGGGGCGGTGTTCCTCCGCAAACATATCCGCTATGGCAAGATGCTGCCACTGAAAGAGTACCGCAGTCTGGTATGTTATACCGACCCTTCTTTCAAGGCATCCACGCAGAACGACTACAAGGCAACCATGCTGCTGGGTAAGACCAAAGAGGGAGTATATCACCTCTTGAAGGCATACGCCAATCAGACCTCCGTGAGCACGATGGTGGCATGGCACTACGAGATAGACAACTACATCGACGGCCGGGTACCGGTACTCTATTACATGGAGTCGAACTTCATTCAGGATCTGATGCTGGACGAGTTCCAAAAGGTGGGCGAAGCGATGGGCCACCAAATCCCGATCCGGGGTGATGCCCGTAAGAAGCCCGACAAGTTTGCACGTATTGAGGCAATGCAACCACTCTTTGAACGGGGACTGATCATCTTCAACGAGAAAGAAAAAGATTCGCCCGGCATGATGCAGCTCGTGGAGCAGCTCTTAATGTTTGAAAAGGGCAGCAAGGTCCATGACGATGCTCCCGATGCCTTGGAGGGGGCAGTCTACCTGCTCAACCGTCGCAGCATGGCATCCTCCGGGACCTACCGCGTCGGCAAGCGGCCCAGCCGTAAATATTAACCCTATAACCCCAACAATGATATGTTTATCGAAACGAATGAAATGGAAACAGTGGTTGCCGACTATCAGGTGCAAGAGATCACCGACTATACACCAACCATCCTGCAACAGTGTATCGCTGCTGCCGTGAAGCGGGTGAGCCGGTTGTTGTCCGGCAGGTATGATGTACAGAAAATCTTCAGTGCCACGGGCGAAGAGCGCGACGCCGAACTGGTGGAGATCTGCAAGAACATCGCGCTCTGGTTTCTGATCCGGCGATGCAATGTGGATATCCTCTACAGCCGGGTGAAAGAGACCTACGACCGTGATATGGCCTATCTGAAAGAACTGATGAAGGGTGATATTCCTTCAGGGCTACCGCTCCGCGAACAGGAAGAGGGCTGCCCGGTGGGGGCTGTGCGCTTCGGCTCGCAACCCAAATTCACACACTCCTGGTAGGCAGGTGGGCATCCTTTTTAAAAACGATTTAAAAGCTTTTCGAAAATGGCAAAAGACAACCGATATTACCGTAACAAGCGGAACAACCGCAAAGACAACAAATCAGCCCCGCTGATCCGCCAGCGTGAGGGGTTGGTACGCAAAATAGCACCCAAGGCGATCAGTAGGGTACGTCGTGACCTCGACACCTGGCGCAGGGCACTCCGCCAAGCCGACAGCGTAGACCGGCCGCGCCGACGGGAACTGATGGACCTCTATGCCGACGTGATGTTGGATGCCCTCCTGACCAGCCAGATCGAACAGCGCATCGGCAGGACGCTTGCCGCCGAGTTTTCGCTGAAGGACCAGGGGGACAAAGTCAATGAAGAGGCGACCCGTCTGTTAAGCGAGGCGGTGTGGTTTCCGCTCCTGGTCCGTTATATGCTGGAGAGCCTCTTTTACGGTCATTCTTTAGTGGAGTTTACCACTTCTGACAGTGATGAACTGGAGGTAAATTTGATTCCCCGGCAAAATGTGGTGCCGGAACTGGGCTTCTTCCTCTACGACAGCAATGCCGATAAGGGGGAATATTACCGGGATCTACGTGAGTTTGGCACTTACATCTTAGAGTTCGGGCATCCGAACAACTACGGACTGCTGAATAAGGCAGTGCCCCATGCGCTGTTCAAAAAGTTCGCCCATAGCTGCTGGTCGGAACTGTGCGAAATCTATGGCATACCACCACGCTATATCAAGACCAACACGCAAGATCCGGAGATGCTTGACCGGGCGGAGCAGATGTTACGCGATATGGGTTCGGCTGCCTACTTTATTATAGATACTACCGAGGAGTTTGAGTTTGCCAACGGCGTGAGCACCAGTGGTGACATCTATAACAATCTGATAGTTCTCTGTAATTCAGAAATGTCAATGCTGATCAGTGGTGCTCAGATTGGGCAGGATACCAAAAATGGCAACCGCTCGAAAGAAGAGGTGGCCGTGAAGCAGCTGGAGAAGTATGTAGCATCTGACAAGCGACAAGTGGAAGATTGGATGAACTCTACGGTACTGCCTGCACTCTACCGATTGGGATTGCTGCCTCAAGGGATGCGCTTTAGCTTCAATTCGGAAGAGGACACGAAGGAGCTGTGGAAGCGGACTTCTGAAGCAATGCAATATTTTAAGGTGGACCCGGAATGGATTAAAGAGAAATTCGGCATCGAGGTGACCGGACCGAGAAACAAGGCGGGTGAGGGTGACGGTTTTTTCGAGTAGGCCCCGGGGGGCGTTCGGGGCTGGCCGCAAAGATCAACCATCTCTACCGGGATGGTTTCACACAACTGGCATCCTTGGAGGATGAAGTCCCCGGCATCGATGAAAATATCTTTCGTGCCGCCGTGCGCCGCATCTTCCGGGAGCAGGGCTTCACGGCAGAGAGCATGGTGCATCCCAAGATCCGTGCCTTGGTGAATGCAACGGCCGATATCTGTGCCGGAGCGATCGGGCCGGTGCTGGAGAGTGGCGTGATTCCCGATGTGATGGCACAGCACCTGAAGGAGGATGTCTTCGTCTTCAGTGGCTTCAAAACCTACCGGGAACTTCGGGAGGCAGCCGACCTGCTTCGGGACAAAAATGGCTTATTGAAATCGTTCGACCGCTTTTATAAAGACATTGCTGCCATCAACGAGAAGTACAACCGCCATTGGCTGAAAGCGGAGTATATCTTCGCCCAGGCATCGGTCGAGATGGCTGCAAAATGGGTCGATTTCGAGCAGGATGGAGATGAGTACGATCTACAATACCGCACCGCTGGCGATGACCGGGTGCGCTACGAGCATCGCGTGCTCCACAATGTGACGCTACCGCCTTCCGATCCCTTCTGGGATGAGTTCTTCCCGCCCAACGGATGGCGTTGCCGCTGCACGGTGGTACAAGTGCGTAAGGGGAAATTTCCTCGTTCGGATAGCAATACAGCCATCCAGCAGGGACGTGAAGCAACCTATCAGGCTGGCAAGAACGGTGTCAACAAGGCCGCTATATTCCGCTATAATCCGGGCAAACAGCAGGTCGTCTTCCCTCCGCATCATCCCTATTATGAGGTGAGCGAAAGGGAACGGAGAGCTATCATGACGGCGTTGTATCCAGAAGAAAAGGCATACACCGTAATACCGACTATCGCCGGACAGCTCCGCATCCATAGCGGACACGGAAAAGGAGAACGTGAGGAGAACATCCGGGTGGCATCCTACTTCACCAACAAGTACGGCTACAAGATCGATTTGCTGGATAATCCGGACGGCGTGAAATCAGCGGATAGCTTCAACCGGACGTTAGGCTACGAAGAGGAATACAAGGTAAACCAGAAGGAGCACCCGACAAAAAGTTCCATCGACAACCTACTCCGGAAAGCCAAGGAGCAAGCCGACCATATCGTCTTGTGGATCGACTCGGATATTTCGCTGGAAGACCTTTCCGCGGCTTTGCGATCGAGGGTGAAACGGTCGGAGAACATCATGTCGGTCACTCTTGTGTTAGGCGGGAAAGACATCAGTCTGGCACGAGCAGAAATCGTATCGGAGGGCTTTAAAATACGACTGGCAGACCTGAAATAAATCGGATCTGCCAGAAGGGGGTTCACGGCCTTTCGGCTTAGAACCATTGCAAACATACAAAACATTTTGAATATGGACAACAGCCTGTTACAAAAAATAATGAAGGACGTTCGGGTGGAGCTTACGGAAGAGTGTGACCGGAACTTCGAGCGGAAAGCTTTTTTCGACCGGAAATGGGCACCGCTCAGCCCGAACTATCGGCCTAAAACCGGTAGTATGCTTAACCGTACCGGCGCACTGCGCCGTGGGTTAAGAAGCCGCATCGATGGCACAAAGCTGATCTACTCCAACAGTGTGCCCTACGCCGGCATCCATAACTTTGGAGGTGTGATACAACAGGACTTTGTACCATCTCCCAGTATGCGGAAACGAGCAATGTCCAAATATAAGAAGACACGTTCGAAAGAGGATATGCGCATAGCCGTAGTCAAACGGATCAAACGGACGATAAAGATTCCTGCCCGTCCTTTCGTAGGCGACCACCCCCGCGTGCATGAGCTGGTGGCCGAGGTGGTAAACTTGCGGATCCGACAGGATGTGGTAGAAGGGGTATTGAAGGACGAACTAAGAAAATTCAAAAACATATAAATCATGAAAGAGATTTTATTACAGATCATGGCAGAACTGCAGGCAAAAGTGCCCGAGCTTGCCTACATTGCGGAGGACTGGGGGCAGATAGACTACTATAACGAAGCTCCGCCGGTAAAGTTTCCTTGTGCACTGATCAGTGCGAGTAGTATCGATTTCGAGACCCAGACGGTCGATGTACGATGGGGTAAGATGAAGATCCTGATACGGGTGGCAGATGCACCGACAGTGAGCGGAACGATGGCAGCCCCGGAGAGCTATCGCAAGCGGGCGTTTGCCATCATCGATTTGATGGATCACATCGGGAATACCCTTTACGGATTCGGTGGCGAACAGTTTAACGAGATTGAGCAGGTGGCGATCACTCGCTACGAGCGCGAAGACGGCATCCGCGAGTATGCAATGACCTTTGAGACCCAATTCGGGATTTAAAATAGCGTCAGTTGATGGGCGGCGTTCTTCTTTTGCTCGTTTTCGATATTCACGCCGATGTAGTTCAGGAACGTGCGGTAGCACATCGGATAGACCGGGTAGACGTAACGCCGCCATACCTCTTTGTAGCAGCGGTCGCGTCTGCCCGGTTCATAATGTTGGCGGACTATGTCACAAACTAATCCGATCCTCCTCAATGTATTCCGATGATAACCCATATAAACAGATAAACGATTCACTTTTACACTACAAAAGTAGCATCTTTAGCCCATACTTTTGTAACTTGACTGTATAATTATACAAAATAAGCTGTATATACAAATTAAATATACGATTTGAGAAATTTGGGCAAACCGTTTTTATTTCCATTGTTATTTATATTTTTTCGTGAAATGAGCCTAATCCGTCTCATGGATGTGCTTTTCAACCATTCTTTCACTCATGGCTATGTTTCGATTTCCTCCACATCCATTGAAACAATACCCAATCAGATGCTCACCGACATATACATATTCACCTTCCCTGTTAGGATAGGTACATTTATATAGTCGTCCTATCAGTAACTTTTTAACTTTCATCTATTTAATTATTCTCTTTCGTTTGACATTTTACGTCCCTTACGGGTAGCATAATAAACAGTAGGCTTTCCTTCTTTACACATGCAATTAATCCATCCTTTTCGTATTCCTTCTTGGATATATAGATTAATTCCGTAGTAAGACGTTGTTTTCAACCAGTCCAATTTATTTATTTGATCAAATGTCATCTTTCCTCCCCATGTGAGGGATTTAGTTAACATTTCTGCACCTTCAGTCAATATATTTGCCATACCTCAGTTCTTTTTTAGTTTGTTTTTTGGGCACTCCAAACATTATAATCAGATTCAGGCAATTCAATAATATTCAAAATTACAATCTCAGCATTTTCACATTCAAGTGTAGATGCTATCTGCTCTATTGCTATCTGTCTGTTCAGGTAGCATCCATCCGTCACAAAAGTGGTTTGCCCAGAACCATGTACTTTGCCATTGCCAAAATTGTATGACACTATGAAATATCTTTTTCCGCTCATATTTTTTTAGTTGTTAGTTTTTATTGTCTTTTACTACAATAGCACATGTAACCATCATTTCGATAGAGATAACAAGAAGTCCAAGCCAAAAATTGATTTTAAAAGCCACTGCAGCCAAGACGGCAAGAAACAATATGTAACCAGCCAGACCTATTAAGCCAAAATTTTTTTATTCATACCTATACTTTATTCAGATTCTCCTTCCATTTCTTTTCCTCATTCGTTATATATTCATAAATCTCCGGCCAGGTAGGCAGACCGCCCACCTGCTTGTCATCGATGTAGCAATGGGCATAAATCTTGCGGGGATCATCGCCATAGCGAGCGAGGTTCTGCGGTTCATGGGCATTGATGCGGTCAAAGGGGATACCTTGCTCTAAGAGCCAGTTCAGAGCATCCTCCAGCCGCTCACCCCGACGACAGGTCCATAATATAATGTAATGGCCATCGTCCTTCAATTTGTTCATCATCTCTACCGCGTATGGTTTGGGATTCCCGATTTCAGGATAGGGCCCCATTGAGAGGGTTCCGTCAAAATCAACTGCAATAATCATACCCCGTCCTCCATTTTATTGGCTGCCTTGATTTCATACTTGTCGTAATAGACCCGTTCACGGTCGGTGAAGCAGCGGTCTGAGATCAGGTCGAGAAGCTTCATGAAGTTCAGCTCATTGCCGACGCGCAGGTCGGCTCCCTCGAAGAATACCCTTACGAACTCACGATAAGCCTTGATGGCACGGATCAGCTCTCCCTTGCGGTGTTCCCATTCGGGGACGGGCTTGAAGCCCCGGTCGCTGAAGTAGGCAAAAAACATCTCGATATGATAGATCGCCAGGTCGGCCTCGTTGAGCGACAAGTGCAGGATCTTACCGAAAAAAGCCCGTTCGGCTCGATCCATATTGCGGTTGTCGTCGTGGAACTGTTGGTCGATCCGGGAGTCTTCAAGCTCCTTTTTCAAATGTGCTATGCGCTGCATGGCCTGCTGATGGCGGGCGTAGTTCCGGTTTCGGAGACAGGAGGCGGCATCATTCATCGCCTCACGCAGCTCCTGCTCGATCAGAAAGACCGGGCGGCATTTGTGCCGATTGGCGGCACAGGATTGTTTCTTCTTTTTCATCTTAAAATAATTTAGGTTCTTTTGATTCGTTGATATACTCCAAAAGAAGGTAGTCCAACTGTTGTACCTCCCAGTTGATGCCGGGGCGGTTCCGATAGAGGTTACGGATCAGCCGTCGGCATTCTTCGGGCATGAGGCCCGAGTCGAGCTTCGCCATCGGGAGGTTGATACGGTCGAGTGTGATGGTCGAGGCTTGCAAGATTTTCGCATTGCCTTTCCATATACCTTTCAAATAGATTTGCTTCACTGCCCCGATGGCATTCCTGACCGGATGATGCAGGCGGATCGTCGTGAAACAGCGGCAGTTCAACTTGCCATTGAAGTTCTCTTCAAATTCCAATCGTTCGTCCATGACTTTGTAATATTTTCCTGTTTGTTGTTTGCATTTGAAACAATAGACCATCCACTTGCTCGAAGTCCTCACCACCCGGCAGACGGTGTACCTGAGACCACAGGGGCAGACGTATATCCAGCGACCGGGGGTGAGGGTAGTGGATTTTACCCGTTTTACAGTCGGTTGAACGACGGTTCGAGTTTCTTCCATACGCCCATCTTGTCTTTCTCGAAGAAATAGAAGTTGGTCGCCGTCCCTTCGACCAGGTGTGACTCCTTGAAAAGGTTCATGATCGCGGTATATTCGGGATCATCGAACTTATCTTCCAACTCGTAGAGTTTCGAGATCGACTTATAGTCGAGATCACCATACTTGTTGCGCTCCAAAAGCGTCATCGCCAACTGGTACATCGGGTCGTCGCTTCCGGCATCCTTACCCTCGATCCACTGCTGCAGGAACTCGATCAGGCGCGAAGCGGCGATATCGGCACGCTCATCAAAACGTTTCACTTTGTTTGACCTCACTTCGATACGGAAGCACCCCTCCTGGACGGTGAACGACATCTGTCCCTCGCGGCGCAACTGGCCGTACTCGGCGAGCACTTGGCGGAACGCTCCGATTTCATCCACGCAAAAAGCGTGCAACCCTTTCACTTCGTCGCACACGGACCGCACTTTGTTTTCAACTTTCTGTACTAATTCAGCACGGATGCCTTCATAGGCGGCACGTTTGTCCAACGCCTGGCGGTGTTCTTCTTCTCTCTTTTTTGCCAATAACGCTTCTAAATCTTTACTTGTCAGTTTGCTTAAATCTTCCATGATTTTTTGATTTATGAATTATGAATTTGATTTATGTTTGTATTTCATGTATTCGCTCCGGAGAAAGGTGAGCGACTGTTCAAGTTGCTCGATCTCCTCTTCCCATTCGCGAAGCAGGCGGCGCTGTGCCTCCATGTCGGATGTGGCGCGTGTGAGCAGCATATCGGCAAGAAATGCTGCGTCGTCCTTCAGTTTCTCCTGCCGGCGACGGATCTGCCGTCCACGCCGCTCTATCTCTTCCAGTTTGTCCTTTATCGGAATGTAACCCATAGCTCCTTAGTTTTTGCCGACAGGGAGGTCCAGTTCGGGATTACCCTCTATGCCTACGCTGTTGCGCTTACGATAGAGGTTGTAGATGGCTGTCAGTTTGTCGTCCGGTATTGCGTTGAAGTTGCCGCAATTGGCCGCCCGACAGGCGATGCCTTTCACATACATCAACTTATGCCGGTCGTCACGAAACTTGTAGCCCAATTTGTCGACCCACTGGCAGATGACGGCGATCACCCGCTTGGCAGACCGGTCGCGCCGCTCCTCGTAGGCCATCAGTTTCTTTTCTCCCTTGGGCTTCATCGCATCGATCATCCGACTGTACTCCGACGGATAGTTCTCATACATCTCGTTGAGCGAGGTGGTACGCCCACCGCTATGTTCATGTACGATACCCTCCTTGATCACTTCCTTGTAACAAGGATCGTAACCCGGTGTTTCCTTCAACAAAGTCCAGAAGAGGGCGTGGGAATGTTTTTTCGTTTGTCTCTTGGTTGTTGCCATACTATATTGTTTCTGAATGTTATTTAACTTGATCAAAATCCTGTCCATAGTAAAGAGCTGCCTTCTCCTCCCAGATGATGAAGGGGTGCGACTTCTGTCCGTGGTCAAGGTAACGGCTGGCAGCCACGGCACGGAAACCCTCCACGTAAATCTTGCACGAACAGTCGTAACGGATGCTGTCGGCCACACCACCCTTGGGGTTCTTCCCGTCGGCGTGACTGATGAAGATGAAGAGCTTACGGGGGAAGCGGGAACGCAGGTCGCGATAGGTATCGTAGTCGATGCGGGCATATTGCAAGGAGTCGATGATAACGATATCCCAACTCTTCGGCTTTGCGAGTTTTTCTACCATCTCATCGAAGTTCATGTCCAGGAGCACCACCCTTCCGTTCACTTCCATCATTCCGGCATCCTGAAACGAACGTTGCAGCGAGAGGCTATCGCCCTCCTCCAACGAGAGGTAGGCGACACGGCCGAACTCGGCGAGATACTTCGCCAGACGACAGGTGAAGGTGGTTTTCCCTGATCCCGACTGTCCCCAGATGATCCATGCGCCTTGCGGTTCGGGACGGCCCAGCAGATGATAGAACGACCCGCTGAAATCCATCGCCTTTTTCCTTTCCTGCAGGAATTGTTTTACGCCTAAGATCTTTCCCATCGCTACATCTGTCCGAATTGGTTAGCGATCTGTTCACGTTTCACGAGTCGCATCAGCCGGCGCAGGTCTTCGCAGAAAAACAGGTTCTTCTCCTTGGTCTCACCCCGTTTGTTGGTTACTTTCACGTAGCGCTTGATCTTGTCAACCTCGTTCCAGATACGATCGGCGGTGGCATCGTCCAAGCCGTTGGCAGTGCAGATTTCCTTCACATCCTGCTCGGTGGCTCCGGGTAATTCGATGTAGCTGCGTCCCAAGCGGCTGTCGATTTCGTCATAGCCTTTGGTGTTGTTACGCACACCACGGGCGATCTCTTTATGCAGGTTCTCCGTACCGGCAAGCACACAGCCCAAACGGTGCTCGGTACGGTTGTAGAGGGGGATCAGCTTGCGGAAGGCGGCCGGCTTCAGCTTGTCGGCTTCATCAATAATCAGTACCGGGTGATCACCGGCCATACCGTTGAAATATTCCGCTATCATCTTCAGCAAGGTAGGAATATCGGTATAGCCTCGCTTGGGTACACCGCAGGTGCGTTCGGCCAGCTCAACGAGGAACTGCCTGGAGTTCCACTCCTCTGCCTGGATGAAGACAACCGAGCCGGTGAGATCCTGGTTGAAGAGGTGTTCCAAGGTTTGTGTCTTGCCGCTTCCCGCCTTATTCGAGATCGCCATCCACAAAGCCTGCTGCTTACAGGAGCGGTAAACAAACTCGATCTTACGGTAGTTCTGGATGGTGGTCACCACCTGCCAGCCGTCTTCCTGATAGCCTAAAGTGGAGGCGATGCGTTTTTCCAGCTCGGCGCTGTTCGCGCCGTACTTCCCGTTCATCCATTGGCTAAGGGCGGTACCTGATATACCACATTTCTCTGCAACCTTACTCTGTGATCCAAGCCGGGTGATCCAGTCACCTACGTGTTTCAATAATCCGTTTCTATTCATATCGTGTCTGTTTTTTATATCGTTTAAAAATCATTTAAAAAGTCACTGTAATCATCACTGAAAGTGAAATCGTCCTCTTCGTTTGTGATCTCTTCCTGCTTTGGAACTCTCGGCAGGACGATCGGTTCCTTACGCCCGGCTACTTCGTTGCGTACATCCTTATGTCGGCCCAGCGAGTCGGTGATCACGTGAGCAGTGAGGGTATTCGACAGGTCCTCGTTCTCTTCAAACAGCTCGCGGACGATCTCGCCGCTGCGGGCACGTTTCAGAACGATGTCATCCACATACTCCTTGTTGAAGTTGAACACCCGGTGCAGCTGTTCGGCATCACCCTCCTCACGATCTTTCAGCGCCATAGGCTGTTCGTACTTGCGTTCGAGGACGAACCTCACGCCGCCCTCTTTCGGTTCTTTCTGCGTACCGATATTCTCGACAGCGATCACCCGGTCCATGTCGGAGGGATCGTATTTGAGGAAGAAAGTCGTGTGCCCATAACTGCGGAACTCCTTGTCGAAACATTCATACTGGAAACGATGACCGCCCACCTGCAGATGCACGCCATCACCCCTAAGCGGGCGAGGAGCAGCTGTCTCGCCAAAAGCCAACAGGAAGTCTTCAGGGGCAAACAGCTGGCGGTCGGTTTCGGGAAGATCGATCCACCGGTTGATGTATTCCTCGCGCTTGGTGGCGCGGTCGAAATCGATCATCTTTACCAACTGCCGGCAGCATCCTTCGAAATCGGGGAAGTCACGTTTGTGAGTCTCGATCCAGTCATCAGACACTTGCAGCTTTTGGCGGCTCTTCACGCCGTGGCCGCTGCTGTTGGGCAAAAGGCGCAGCCATTGCCGGTTGAACTGGTTGAAGAAAGGTTCGATGATCTTCGACTTTGCGTTTTTTACAGCTGCCGGAGTGTACCAGTGGCCGACCGCTTCGTAGAAACACTTCAGATGGCCCCGGCCGTAATTGTCGGTCTGCACTTGCCAGGGCTTGAAATAAGATCCGAACAACTCCTTCACATGCTCGAAGGCGTTGCGGAAAGCCTGGCGGATCAGTGCGGCCGACTCGTGGCGACCGATGGCATAACCGATGATGTATTTGTTGAAAGGATCGACAATGGCAACGACTGTGGGACGATGATGGTAGGTTGTAACGCTTCGGCCACGACTGTCAGTGGCACGTGCCTGGTAGAACAGTTCCGTATCCCATCCGTCGACACACCAGAAGTACATCGGCGCAGTGGGGGCCGTACGTGTCACCTGCATCAGCTTGTTGTTGGTAAGTGCACTCTTTCCGTAGCGTCCGGCATAACATTCGGGATGTTCCTTGCGGTAGTTGGCAACGGTTGCACCGGTGATGGGTTTCCAGTTCATACGACCGGCAACGGCATTGTAGAGCCGTGCCACCGTCTCGTTGTCGATGTTGCGGCCGTCACCGATCAGTTCAACGATCAGTGCCTCCTGGCGGCTTTCTTTGTTCTTGCGGGCGTTGTTGTTCTTCATCTTGCCGCTGATCAGACTCTCGTAACCCTCCTCGCTGTACTTCAGGGCAACCCTTTTCAGCGCAAGATGGTTCTTGGGCAGGCGACAGCCGACGACACCCTGTATCTCGTTCAGCTCGCGGCTGGTCTCCGGCCATACGCGGTTATAAGGCTTGTTGTATTGCTTGATGAAGAGCGAACGGTTGCTCGTCAGCTCCAAGACGGCGTTCAACGCCGAAGCGTTGGCAACGTACAACTCGACATATTCCGGCTTCAAGTGGTCATACGGACGACCCTCGAAAGTCCAGTCGCGAAAGAACTGCTCTGCCATTGGGTCGCGTCGGATCATCTCTTTCAGCTGATAGCGCTTCGCCTCTGTTTCGGGACTCTCCCCTTTGCGGGCTTCCACCTCCTGCTTGACACTGTCGGGCAGGGAGGAATAGAGGATCAAGGCGGGCGTACCGTAACATGCGCGGTTCAGCACCTGCAACTTGCCGGTTTTCTTGTAGTATTTAAAGTTCGCTTCCGACAGGATTGGCCGTTTCAGCGGATCAACCGCCAACGGATCGCCTGCCGTCAGCTCAGTGTATGATATGCACAGTTGATTCTTGTAGAATTCCATATCGTTCCGTTTTTAGAAATTTATCATTGTTCCCGGAAGCGGATTCGAACCGCTGACCATATCGTCTGAATTACCAGTTCCGATTGTTCTGCCTGACTGAACTATCCGGGATACCACCCTCGTACCATGGGCCGCGTACCGATGCTAAACCAAAACCAATCTTAATTGAGACCTAAACCGATTGTTTATCCTTGTCGCTGCCACCAAGCAGCCGAACCATCCATTCTTCGAAGCGGTCCAACTCGCACATGCAAGCCGCTTCGTTACCGATCAGCATGTAGCTGAAGAAGAACCAGACCGAACAGAGCAGACTTCCCGCCAGCATGCTGCCGTGTTCCATCGTTCCGATTCCGGCAAACAGGGACAGCCAACTCAATGCCCATCCGTAAAGTATCACCTTCGCCTTCATAATTCTCCATTGTCAATTGCCCAGTTGTGCCTTTGCCAGCATCTTGGTTTCAATCACGAGAGCGGGATCAGTCAGTTCCATCCAGCCGAAGCGTGTCTTCAGCAGCCGGTCTAACACCGCCCAGTTCTCCAAGCTGACGCAGTCGTTGTAGTTGTACCATTGCGTTTCGCCTGTCGTCGGATCCAAACCGATGATCCCCCAAAATTCCTTTCCGGGCTGCCCGATTACGACCTTGCATTCGCCCTTTGCGATCACTACACGGAATACGGGGCGCTCTTCCTCTTTCCGCCCGGAATAAACCAGCATACGGAAATTCACTTCATACACGGAGTCCATATCAAATGGAGCTTCACATAGTGCTTTGTAATCGATTCTCTTTGTCTTTGTTTCCATCTTTTTGTCTGTTTAGAATTTTCAATCTGTCCCGGCTGCGGTCTCGCTCCGCTCGTTGCGAGTCGTTGGCTCTCTTAGCCGGGTGTAAGGGTTAGCAGTCTTTATATATCAATTGCGATTAAGATTTCTCCGAATTATGCCTATCTTTAGGTAGTCTTTATAAAACTTATGCGATTATGAATTACGAAGATTATTTCTCTGACCCCGAAGTTTCCCTTTGGTATGCCATCGAAAAGGCAAAGCCTATTGTCCGTTCACTGTGTTGCCCTGTCCATCGTCGAAAAGCTCGGGTTCAGTTTGATTATAACGACCGGGGGCTTAACGCCTACATAACGAAGTGCTGCTGTGTAGCCTTTGCGGATGTAGTGGTGAAGGCGCTGCAGGATGCTGAGCTTTTCGACAACATAGAAATCGTAGGTGTAGAATCGATAGACTGAGTCGGACATCTTCTCCGTTTGCGTATAGAGGATGTCGTCAAGGGGCTTGTCGGCTAACGTCTTGAGGCGTTTCCTGCGAAACACTCTTGCCACCTCGCTGGCGTTTTGTTCGTCTGTTCCTTGTACCTCTGTGATGTATAATAGATGTTTTGTTTCCATGTTTCGATCCGATTTTAAGTTTATTCTTCTATATTCTCTTCATCCCACTCAATACACATCTGCTCGCATGTCGGCTTCGGTTCCGGATAGCGTACGTTGTGTCGGCGGTTCAACTTTGCCTGGATAGTGATTTCGCACACGATCTTCGAACTGACAGATGTACCGGCATAGACCTTGCGCACGTGTGGATAACTAACACCTATACCTTCTGCCACCTCTGCCAACTCGTTCCGACTGATATAGGGCTTCACTCGTTGCTTCCATTCCTCGAAGAACGGACGGTACTTCGGAAGGGGCAGGCGTTTGCGTTGTTGCTGCTCCCGTATGCACTCCGCTTCGCTCTTGATTCGGTACTGGCCGGTTTGGCGGATTTGGGGAAGGACAACACCTGCCACCCAGTTGACGAAGGCATCCGCCTGCGGCTTGTTGCTTCGGAACGCCAGTTTGTAGAGGGCGGCTTCGTTGATGACCGACAGCTGCTGTGTACCACCGCCACGATCACCGGAAGAAGGGATGTTGAGTTTTAACATCCCTTTCCAATCCTCTGGGATATTGGCTAATGTAGCACCACTCCAGGTGATGTCTAAAGCTCTTGCCACATTCTTGGCGACAAACCACGCGGCATTGTTGATTACTCGTGTGCGAATCGTCACATTCGCCTCCTCGTTGTAGAATAAATTCAGATTTGTTTCCATTTTCAATCCGTTTTTAATGGTGATTAAATTATTTCTCTATTACCCGTTCCGTTTCGCCCTTAGCATTCAGGATGCGCACAGTGCGCGACATCGGTTTCTCTTCCATCAGCACCCCTCCACGTTCCAAGGCCATCTCGCGTGCCTGCTGTGCGGCCAGACTGTTGCGCTTGAAGCTAAGCGCTAACGAAAGGAGAGGTTTTGAAATTCCCAACACCCGGCAAATCTCAGCGCGGGCAGCCATATCGTCGAGTTCAATCTTTCTTCTCATGATGCGTGTTGATTAGTTTATTTACGATAGATAATCTCAGTTCCTTATCGTCGATCTTTGCGACATCGGCCAGTAGATCGACCAAGCGTTCTTGGGTCAGTCTGTTGTGCTTGCGCTTCTCCGGTTCCGGCCAAATGGATAGCTGTTGCGCCTTATCTGCCTGTTCGCTGACGAAGATCACCAAGTCTTCCGCCCAGTCGCGAAACAGCTTCGCACGTTCTGACTTGATGAAGAAGCCGAGGCGGACGATACCGCGCTTGGTCCAAAGAATTTTTTTATAATAGGCTGATTTTCTGTCGGCGTTACTTTTAGTAGCTCCGTTCATTTCCGTGTTTTCTACAAGAATAAAATGTTTGCCTTCTATTAGCTCTTCGTTATGTTCCAATCTGTGTTTTCTGACCGTTCCGCCTGAAACCCCATACCCATTTGCTACTTCTTCTGTTGTCATCAGGAACTCATGTTCCTTACTTGGCTCAACCTTTACAACGAGGTTCTCAGCCACCGTGAATTGTTTTATCCGTTTTTCTGTTTCCATATTGTGTAATATTTGAAAATTGTCTACTTTTATAGCCATGTAAACTCGTTACACGGTGCAATATTACA
>ADJS01017154.1_pt1 | contig 27202 bp, 25 predicted proteins | sample 268128 | NCBI WGS metagenome assembly ADJS01 (sample SAMN00007486, study PRJNA43253) | human gut metagenome | isolation source: feces sample TS28 | reverse complement strand
TATTACAATATAATTATGGTTAATATCCCTTACAGCCAGTAAGGAATTATCCATCTACAAATATAAAAAATGGGGCTTTGATTACTATTTTTCTTTTTGCCCTTCGATATAAGAACATACCTGTTCCCTGCTCCTGTCACTCACCGTTACTGCACAATAAGATGGATTCCACAGATGCCCTCCCAAAAGTTCCTTCTTCAGTTCCGGATACGCAAGAAACATCTGCCTGGCAATGTTCCCCTTCATGATCTTGATCATATCCGAGATATAAAACTGTGGTCTGCAGTCTACAAGAAGATGGATATGATCCGGCATAACCTCCATTGCCAGGATCTGAAATTTGTATTCTTCTGCAAGATCATAGAGCATTTTCTTGCATTCTGCATCAATACCATCTTTTAAAACCTTTTTCCGATATTTTGTACACCATACCAGATGATACTGCAGGGAATACACATATCCTCTACCATATGAAAGTTCATTATTATTGATATTAAACATATTTTTATCCATGTTTTTATTATACCATATGCAAATAGAATTTGCAAACATTTGTTCTGCTTATTTTCAAAAAAATAGTGCGCCTAACTCATCACTGAAGTAACGAGAATGCGACGCACAGTTTATTCAAAGTGACAAATGTCATCCTTTTTCTGTGACATCCTGCACTTGGTATTTCACACAATTTATCTTATAGTATAGTCAGGAAGAAACACTTGTCTGCTTCCGGTATTTATGCATATCTGCCCCTGTCAGATACGCATGATTTAAACTTTTTGTATGGAAGGAGTTATTATGATTCATATAGAAAATCTGGTAAAAAGATATGGTGATCTGGTTGCTCTGAATCATCTGAATCTCGATATTCATGAAGGAGAGATTTTTGGTCTGCTTGGCCCTAACGGTTCCGGAAAAACAACTGCGATCAACTGTCTCCTCTCTCTTTTAAAATATGACAAAGGAACGATCGAAGTCTTTGGCCAGCCTATGACCCCTGAGAGTTATCAGGTCAAACAGCAGATTGGCATTGTTTTGCAGAATGTCGCTGTTTTTGACGAATTGACAGTATATGAAAATATCGATTATTTCTGCGGTTTATATGTTTCTGATAAAAAACGCCGCAAAGAACTGGTCAATGAGGCAATTCAGTTTGTCGGGCTCGAAGATTATTGTAAAACCCGCCCCGGGAAACTTTCTGGCGGTCTGCTGCGACGGCTGAATATTGCTTGCGGTATCGCTCACAAGCCTCGTCTGATCATTATGGATGAGCCTACCGTTGCAGTTGATCCGCAAAGCCGTAATAAAATTCTCGAAGGTATCCAGAAACTGAACGAACAGGGTTCCACTATCATTTATACTTCCCACTACATGGAGGAAGTAGAACAGATCTGTACCCGCATCGCAATTATGGACCACGGACGGGTAATTGCATCCGGAACCACTGAGGAACTGAAGAAAATGATCAAAACAGGCGAAACGATCACAGTGGAAGCAATTCTTCTCGAAGAAAAACACCTTCAGGATATCAGGAATCTTTCTCATGTTTTTGATGTGCATTATGAAAATCAGATTCTCTCTCTCCGCTGCACAGGTGCTCAGCATAATCTGATTCGTCTTCTGAACTACCTTCAGAGCCAGGACATTACTTTTGGAAGAGTCTTTTCCGAACTTCCAACTCTGAATGATGTCTTTCTGGAGATTACAGGAAAACAACTTCGTGATTAATATTTATGTATATTTATACATGAATATGCATAAATTCACAGAAAGGATTTTTTATGCTGCATTTAATAAAGTATAATCTTCTGGTTAAATTACGTAACTTTAATATGACCTTCTGGCCGCTTGTTTTTCCTCTGATTCTTGGTACCTTCTTCTTTTTTGCATTTGGAAACCTGAATGATGCAGATTTTGAGACCGTTCAGGTAGCTATGGTGCAGGAAACCAGCCCTAATCCACTGTTCAGCTTTTACATAGACCAGGTTAAAAAAAGTAATTCAGATCTTCTGAACATTCAGGAGATGGATGAATCTGCAGCGCTTACTGCTTTAAAAAACAAGGAAATCTCTGGTATCTATTACAATGAAATGACTCCGTCTCTGACAGTTAATGCACATGGCATTCCGGAAAGTATCCTTCAGTCTGTTCTGGAAAGTTACAATAACAACCTGCACACGATACAGAATATCCTGAAAAAACATCCTTCCGGAATTCTGGAAGGACTTTCACAGATGGCAGATACCCGCGATCTTGTACAGGAACTTTCCCTGGGTGGAAAAACGATCGATGGTAATTCGCAGTTTTTTTACGCTCTGATCGCCATGGCGTGCCTGTATGGATGTTTTATCGGCTTTGGCGCCGCGATCACGTTACAGGCCAATTTAACAGCTCTGGCGGCAAGACGTTGTGTTACTCCCACCCATAAACTCAAACTGATTTTATCTGAGCAGATTACTTCCTTTCTGCTCGGATATACCGATGTAATTATTTTACTCATTTATCTCAGGATCATACTGAAACTGGATTTTCAGGGACAAATAGGAAAAATGCTTATCATTTCACTGTTCGGAAGCCTGATCGGTGTTTCTGTGGGGCTGTTTGTCGGAAGTCTCGGCAAACTGAGTGAAGGTATAAAAGTTGCTGTTATCCTTGCGATTTCCATGGTCTGCAGTTTTCTTGCAGGACTCATGAACAGTAACATGAAAGATCTCGTAGAAAAACATGCTCCGATCATCAACCGCATCAATCCTGCTGCCCTGATTTCGGATGCATTTTACTGTATCAATGTTTACAATGATACAGCCCGCTATTACCGCAATCTTGTCACACTTGCAGTTATGAGCGCTGCTTTTGTTATGGCTTCATTTTTACTGATCAGGAGGAATCGCTATGACAGTATTTAAAGGCTATATGAAAATATTAAAAAAGAATATCGGTCTGGTGATCATATATCTGGTTATTTTTTTCTCCGTTGCCATGGCTCTTCAGGCAGCTGCCAGCAAAGAGCATCTGGAAGATTTTGAAAAAGCGCGAGTGGATATTGCCGTTGCAGATAATGATCAGAGTACTCTTTCTCATGCTTTAACAGACTATCTCAAAACAATCCATAATGTTTCTGAGATTTCCAGTGATCCTTCTGTTATGCAGGAAGAGCTTTTTTACAGAAATGCAGAATATATTGTACAGATTCCAAAAGATTTCTATAAAACTTGCATTGTACAGGATAACCCGATTTCCGTCACAAAGATTCCCGGATCCTATACTTCATTTTATGTAGACCAGCAGATCAATGCATGGCTGAATAATGTGCGCACATACATTGCTTCTGGTTTTTCTCAGAAAGAAGCTACAAAAGCCGCTCTGGAACAGCCTTCTTCCAGGGTTTCCATGTATCAGGACACCGAAACCACTTCCGAAACACCGGCATATACCTATTATTTCCGTTATGTTCCCTATCTGTTTCTGGCTGTTCTGTGCTATTCCATGGGCTATATTCTTCTTGCTTTTCAGAAAGAAGATATCCAGAAACGTATGCAGGCTTCATCCGTTTCCATTCGCCGGCAGAACCTTGAAGGACTGCTTGCCATGTTTACGATCGGAGTCGGTTTATGGCTGATCGCCGTCACAGGTGCAATTGTCATGTATCAGAAAGATCTCCTGGCTTCCGGTGTTCTGACCTATTATCTCCTGAATACCTTTGTGATGATGATGGTCTCGCTGTCTCTGTCTTATCTGCTCGGACTTTTTGTAAAAAACAGCAACATGCTTAATGGACTTTCCAATATTGTTTCTCTTGGCATGTGCTTTTTGTCCGGTTGTTTTTGTACCAATGAGTGTTATGGATAAAAAAGTACTTAAAATAGCACAGTTTCTTCCAGTCTACTGGTATGAGGACATCAATGAAACGCTCGCCAGATATCATAGCGTTTCTGGCAATATTGCCACAGATATCTGGAAATCTCTGGGAATCGAAGTTATGTTTGCTCTGGCATTTGTTGCTATCATTCTGGCTCTTTCGAAATATAAACGACAGAAGTAGGGCAATGTACCCTCATTTCTCCAGAAAAAAAGAAACTCCTGCTCTTGTGTTATTCATCACATTTTACTGTGAAAATCAACATAAGCATGAGTTCTTTTTTTTATCCTTTTTTTCAAGTCGAACATCCGTGAGACTTGGCGCGTGATTCTGGTCAGCGTAAGCTGACATATTCTTTACAGAATCACTGCGCATCCTCGCGGAGCGTTTATCTCAGTCGGAGATTGGACTCCCACTGAGACAAATTTGCTATTACTCACCACCTGAAAGAGGTGGGAGTCTTCTCGACTGAGATAAAACAGTCAGCTCTGTCAGAAGAAAATTCCAACCTGTTCCAGGAACTGTTCCGGTGCTTCTACATGTGGAAAATGTTTTGTTTCTTTAATCATAACAGCTTCTACCGATGGATTGACATTCTGATATGCTTCTATGATTGCTTCCCCATTGTTCTCAGCTTCACCTTCAACAATATAAAGACTGTTATCGATTTCTTTCAGTCCACGGGTAATATCAATATTCATATATTTAGATGCTTTATTTGCATAAACATTCTTTGCATAACAGCCGCCTCTGTGCGCTGCCTCATAATATGCATCCTGCAGGTCTCTGTCCGGATGGAACGGATCAAATGCATAATTCTCAATGAATTCGTTATTAACAGCATCTCTTGATACGACCATGTGATAAACCAATGTTCCAAACACCGGAATTTCCAGACATCTGCGGAGAAGTTTTTCTTTCTTTCCAGGCATCTGTTTCAGACTTGAAAGACTGACCGGATTTACCATCATAATCTTGTTGAACAGATCTTTTTCATTGTGACATGCCATCACAACAAAAGATACTGCATATCCGTTCACGATAACATCTGTCTTCTCTCCGATCACATTTTTAATAAAATCGCAGATGGCCTGTACATAAACAAAGTTTGTATAAGTTATTCCTGACTTCTCAGAACGTCCGCATCCCGGAAGATCCAGGTTATAGACCGTATGTTCCAGTGCAAGATCATCCTCGATCTTACCCCACTCATATCCGGAACCACCCGGAAGCATATCATGGATCAAAAGGATCGGGCTTCCTTTGCCTTTTTTTGTATAATAAATATCACCAAAGCGCCAATGATAATAGTTTCTTACATCAGTGTCCAGCATTTCCTTCAGACAGGCGGATGCTGCAATCACTTTATTTATAATATGAATAGTGGCAGTTGTTGTCATAACCAGTGCTGCTGCAGTCAGCAGACGTTTGCTGTGTTTCTTCATGTTCTACCTCCCTTTTTCCATCACCTGAATATCTATATTATACGATAAAAAAGGTCTTTTTACAATCTATAACAGAGAAAGAAGTTTCTCTACATCTTCCATTCTGGTTGCCCAGCTGGTTGCAAATCGGACTATAGTATGTGTATCGTCAGCCTTTTCCCAGAAGCTGAACTGGACATCTTTTTTTAATTCTTCCATCTTACGGTTCTCCAGAACAACAAACTGCTGATTAGTAGGTGAATCTATGTAAAATGTATATCCTTTTTCTTTCAATCCCGCTTTAAGAACAGCGGCTGTTTCGATAGCATTTTTACCAATTTCAAGGTAAAGATCATCTGTAAAAAGCGCATCAAACTGCACCCCCGTAAGTCTGCCTTTTGCAAGCAGGGCTCCATGCTGTTTGACTCTTGTAAGGAAATGCTTCGGCATACTGTCTCCGGTAAACACAACTGCTTCTCCACATAAAGCACCTGCCTTGGTTCCTCCGATATAAAATACATCACAGAGTTTCGCAATGTCCTGTAAAGTCACATCTGTTTCTTTACTTACAAGACCATAGATCAGTCTGGCTCCGTCCATAAAAAGAGGAATTTTATATTCCCTGCATACTGCAGAAAGCTCCGTCAGTTCTTTTTTTGTATACAGTGTTCCATATTCTGTCGGATGAGAAATATAGACCATTCCCGGAAATACCATATGCTCATGATTTTCATCACCATAAAATGTCTCAATCAGATTCTTAAGGTCCGCTGCATTGATTTTCCCATTCTTTTCCGGAAGTGTCAGGACTTTATGACCGGTAAATTCAATCGCACCGGCTTCATGTGTACTGACATGTCCCGTCTGAGCCGCTACAACGCCCTCATACGGCTGTAACATCGTATCAATGACAATCTGATTGGTCTGCGTGCCGCCTGTCAGTAAAAAGACTTCTGCGTCCTCACAGCCACATGCCTTCTTGATCTTTTCTTTTGCTTCTTCACAGTAATGGTCGGTTCCATATCCAGGAAGCTGCTCCATATTGGTATCGATCAGGTGCTGAAGGACTTTTTCATGTGCACCTTCTGAATAATCATTTAAAAAATATAACATCTCTGATTCCTCGCTTATTGTAAAATCGACTCTATTTTATCACCAGGAAGATTTTTTTACCACTGGCAAACAAAAAAATACCCCGCGAGCAACTCGCGGGGCAGGTTCGTATGAATTTAATTTTCTTCTGTAGCTGTATCGGATGTACTTTCTTCGGCATCTTCCGTATCCGGATTCACCATCTTCTGATAAGCTTCATCCAGATCTTTTACATTCATCTTGTTCACCAGATAAACTTTATCCTCAACTACCGCCGCATAGAAGTTTGTATCATATTCATAATACTTCACCGTAGTTTCTTTTCCGTCTGTATCTTTAAAGATAAAGGTATATGCCGGATCTCCTTCTGGAGTATACTCCTCAGTAAGACGTTCCTGTGCGGTCATGTTGATGAGTTTATTGTAGAAAGTCGTGAATGTGGATTCATCGAGGTCTTCGCCATCTAACTTGTAAGTTGTTGTAGTAGTCTCTTCCTCATCATCAGAAGAACTTTCATCAGAGGAGTCTGTATCTGTGGAACTCTCATCCGATGTTTCTGTACTGCTTTCATCTGTAGTATCAGAATCTGTATCGTCTGTGGTATCTTCATCTTCTGCCTTTACGGTTTCCGTTACAATGTTTATTGTATGATCTCCGTCTGCGCTCTGTACTTCCAGGGAATCCAGATCATTGGAAGAAACATAGCTTACTGTCAGGTTGTAGAAATCAGACATTGTACTGTCGAGGATATCTGTCAGAGAATCTTTCGTGATCGTGTAAACTTCTTTGCTGTCATCTACTTTCACATAACGGTCATCGCCGGTCTCATCTCCCACATAAATGGTAAGCGTCTTCTCTACCGTCTGTGTTTCCTGTTCATCCTCGGAAGAGTCTTCGTCTGATGCATCCGCATCTTCTGAAGTATCTGCAGCCGCTTCATCTGTTGTGCTTTCTTCTGTATCAGCATCTGTGGACTCTTCTGAATCCTCATCGCTCTCTACAGCTTCTTCCTCGGTATACTTCACAGTGATAACTGCATACGGATCGTCAAATCCATACTTGGAATCGTCGGTGCAGTTATAATCTACAAATTTATCGTATGCCAGAGATCCGACTGCAGATGTTACAGTTCCTGCTTTTGTAGTATCTGCCTTCTCTGTAGTTTTACCATCAGACACATTCCAGAACAGATTGTCTGCATCCTGTGTAAGCTCATAACTATTCTCTTTATCTACTTTAACATCTGTGATCGTAGCAGATGTTACGGATGGAAATGTGCCACTCTCCGCAAAATCATACAAAGTTCCCATAAAAGGCTCTATTGAGCTGCTGGATACCAGATAAACATTTTTATCATCATCCTCTTTTTTCACATAGTACTGATTATTTGAAGATTCCATTCCAATCTGAAGACTTGTATCACCATCAGCTGTTGTCAGCGTAATGGTATTCTGCGGATTATCCAGATCATACTGACTCATATCTTCCACATCGGAAATCTCCTGGTCAGCAGTCAGGGATGCAACTCCCTTGACTGCACTGTCAACCGTGTCCTGATTCACCGGAAAATTCGCATCAGATTTTTCTGTCCAGCTATCATCTTTTTTATCAAATTCTACTTTATTCTGGTCTGCGGTAAATGAAACTGCTGTTATATCATCTGCCTCCAGACTTACCAAATCTACACTTGTGTCATTCTCTTCAGTTTCTTTTTCTTCCTGTGAGGTAACATAAAAGTTTACGCCTTCATACGCTGCACACAGCACTCCCAATACGACTACTGCCGAAACCAGTTTGACTGTTTTTTTCTTCATTTATGCCTTTCTCCTTTTCAGCCATACCATAAATCCCATTACCATGAAGACTACCGGGATGATTCCCATTACCATGATCTTCCAGAAGCTTACATCATAAGCAGTCAGTGTCAGATAGGAAATCTGCAGGTTTTTAGATGGAACAGAAATTGTTGATGTCTCATCCGAGCTGCACATCCAGCTCAGAGAACTCATGATCATCTGCTCATTTCCACCGGATACCATCTGGTTGATCTGGCTGTCCATCAGATTTGAAGAAGTATAATAAACGATCTGTGTCTCTTTGTCATCATCCAATGTTTCTGTAATACTTACACCAAGATCAAACGGACCATCAATATCATCATCGGTTTTTTCAATCGTTCCACTATTGACATCCACTTTGGAATAAGCACTGTCAGAAGTTGTCAGAAGACTGTTGATCGTAACGGTATCTCTGACATCATCTGTCTTCTTGATTCCCTGTGCATAAGGCATCAGAACATAATAACCTTTGGATGCAAAATCAGAGACTGCATCGGTGCTGTTGACTGTCGGTACCAGATAATAAGGCATCTGCGCATAATGCTGCGAATCGCCTTCAATTACAATACCCTCTGTTCTCTCTACTCCATAGTTCTTGAGAACCGCATCAAAATTATCCATGGATTCTTCTGTATAATCAGAGAAGATCATAGCTTTTCCGCCATTTTCAAGATAATCAATGATCGCATTTTTCTCAGATTCGGAAATATCAGAAGTTGGTGCGTTGATTAGCAGGCACGCAGCATCATCCGGGACACTTTCTTCTGTGATCAGGTTCAGAGATTTAATATCAATATTTGCTTTCTGGATATCTTCCTGAAGAGTAGAATCCAGGTCTTTTTCACCATGTCCATCCAGTGTATAAAGAACCGGAAGGTCTTCGGAAGTTACATAGGAAATAGCACTGTCGATCTGTCCTTCTCCATCGAATCCTGTCGTTGTGGACTGATACGTATTATAATCAATCGAAGATTCATAAATACTGCTGTAATTTACAACTTTGCTTCTGTCACCACATACCACGATCAGGCTGTTTGCAGCAACATCATCACTGGTATATTCTGACGTAAATTTCGGATTTACAACAGGATCTTTCTGTTCTACTTTAATATGATCTGATCCTTCTTCATATTTCTCAAGTAACTTTTTAATTGTTTCATCTTCAGAACCGCTCTGTACGACCTGATAAATGGTCACATCTTTGTCCAGATCTTTCAGGAATTTCTTTGTGTCATCCCCGATACTGTAAAGTTTCTGTTCGCTGACATCCACTTCTGTATATTTAGATGGAAGGGAACCAACGATCATATTTACTACAAGAACGATCACTACAAAAACAGCACTGATAACAACACTGTAAGAACCGTTCTTGATGTATTTTTTATTCATGGAATCCTTTATTTTCTGTTTTAAAGGTTTCTTTTCTTTTTTGGCTGTCTCTTTTGCCGGATTTTCAATCTTATCTGCTTTCTTTGCTTTCAGTTTTTCCGTAAATTTCATTGTCTCCCACCTCCTTAATTCCAACGTCTCTTGGCAATCGACTGTACAGTCAGGAACAGGCAGACTGCAATCACAGACACGAAATACAAAACGCCTTTGACATCAAAGATTGCATTTGCAAAGTTGTCAAAGTGGCTGCTCAGGTTGAAGATATCCAGAATTTTCTGGATTCCACCTGAGAAAAAGCTGGAATTTACAACATAAACAATGACAAGTGCGATCTCCCCAACTACACAGATGACTGCTGAGATCAGGAAGTTTTTGATCATTGTATAGATTATGATCGCTGCTGCCAGAATCAGAAGTCCAAATGTAACACAGGTAGAAAGTGCTCCTTCTGAGAAGAAAGAGGAAATTCCATTCATCATATAAAAAGCAAACAGAATAACAAATGTCAGTACTGCCGCAATTACCTGACTTTCTGTCAATGAGGAAATAAACACACCAATTGCAAGATTTGCACATCCCAGAAGGAAAAATCCAAGGATCGCAGTGTATGCTGCTCCCAGAGATACTGTTCCGAATTTTGTCATGAGCAGTGGATACAGACACATAATCAGCATCGGAATCGCAAAGATCGTAACCAGTGCAAAATATTTACCAAAAACAATTTTTTCAATAGACACCGGTGCTGTAAGAAGCAGCTGATCTGTTTTCTGTTTACGTTCTTCTGCAAGAACTCGCATTGTAAGAATCGGCACACTGATCAGAAATACAAAGGTCAGTGCACTTAATGTGTACTCAAAACGAGGATATGCTGCACCAAGCTGATATGCCGAAAAATAAATACCTGTCAGAAACAGGATAAAAAATATGAACAGGTAACCGATCATAGAAGTAAGGTAACTTCTCAGCTCCCTTTTATATACTGCGATCATTTATTTTCCCCCTCCTTTTTGTCTGTCTCTTTTTCGTTCTTTTTCTTCTTATCATCTTCAGTCAGTTCAAGGAAGATTTCCTCCAGAGATACTTTCTTAGACTTCATTTCCAGAATCGGGCAGTGTGCATCTGCCATCCTGAAGAACACTTCTTCGCGGATATCCATATCCTCTTTCGTAGAAAGTGTTACATTCCATGCATGTTCTTCCTTTGCATCCTCTATCTTAATATCTTTGATATCACTGATCTGTCCAAGTGCAATGCGAATATGATCTTTATCACCTTTCACAAGCAGATTTAAGGTATTGGAACCTTCTGCAAGTTTTCCAAGATTCTCAGGTGTATCACTGGCAACCAGTTTTCCATGAGAAATGATCAATACATAATCGCAGACAGCACTGACTTCTGACAGAATATGCGAACTTAAAATAACCGTATGTTTCTTCTTAAGGCTCTTGATCAGATCACGGATCTCAATGATCTGTTTCGGGTCAAGACCTACGGTTGGCTCATCCAGAATGATTACTTCCGGATAACCAAGAATTGCCTGTGCAAGTCCAACTCTCTGTCTGTAACCTTTGGACAGATTCTTGATCAGACGGTTTTTCATATCGGTAATCTTTACCATTTCCATGACTTCTTCTACCATGGATTTTTTTTGATCTTTTGGGATTTTTTTGAGATCAGCAACGAAATTCATATATTCGCCTACTGTCATGTCGAAATAAAGAGGCGGCATCTCCGGCAGATAGCCGATGCATTTTTTTGCCTGCTCCGGTTCATCCAGTATGTCATGACCATCAATGGTTACCGTTCCCTCCGTAGATGCTATATAACCAGTAATCATATTCATAGTCGTAGATTTACCAGCTCCGTTTGGCCCCAGAAAGCCGTAGATTTTGCCTTTCTCAATTTTAAAAGAAAGGTGGTCAACTGCCGTATGGTCTCCATAGCGTTTGACCAGATTGTTTACTTCAATCACAAGTCTCTCCTCCTTTTTCTTTAAACAGAATATTGTATTCTGCAAATATTTACAAAATAAAAGATGCCTCCAGGTGAAACAGAGATAGGGGGTACCTGGAAGCATCTTCCATCATGAGCCGGCTTTAACGTCTGCTCTGAAAATATTCTATGAGGAAGTTGTGATAAAAATTGGATAAATTTGTGATGATTTTGTGAAAATAAAACGTATTTTTGAAATAGTTTTTCTAAAAACAGTTTCTGTTTATGAAAGAGGCTCTTTCAGTGGTGTTCCTGCCTTACGCGGATAGCGGCCCGGTGTTGGTTTCATTTTCTCGATCACAACAAGAGAACGCTGGATTTCAGAATCCGGAAGATTAAAATAAACCACATCCTGAATCTTACCACCGAGGATCTTAACTGCTTTTTCTGCCTGCTGCAGTTCTTCCTGAACCGTGCCAGACTTGTAAGAAATAAAATTTCCGCCCACTTTTACATACGGAAGACAGTACTCAGACAACGTAGCCAGATTGGAAACCGCACGGGATACGCACAGATCATATTGCTCACGGTATGCTTTATTTTTGGCAAATTCTTCTGCCCTGCCATGAATTGCAGTAATATTTTCCAGTTTCAGAAGAGCAAAGGTTTCTTCGAGAAAATTAACTCTCTTCTTCAATGAATCAAGGAGACAGGCTTCCAGATGCGGAAACGCAATCTTAAGTGGTACTCCCGGAAATCCGGCTCCTGTTCCGATATCCATAATTTTGCTGACTTTTGTCATATCTACTGCCTTCACACAGGCAAGACTGTCCAGGAAATGCTTTACCAGCACTTCCTGAAACTCGGTAATACCAGTCAGGTTCATGACCTTGTTTTTTTCTGCCAGATATTCATAAAAAGCAATAAACTGCTGTTTCTGTGTATCATTCAGAGCAATTCCGAGTTCTTCACATCCTTGCTCCAGTACTTTCAGATCATAAGACAATATTATATCCTCCTATTCTCAGGAATTTGAATTTCTTCTGTATTGTTCAAGATAAACCAGCAGTACAGAGATATCCGCAGGAGATACGCCTGAAATACGAGATGCCTGTCCGATAGAGATTGGACGGTATTCTTCCAGTTTCTGCCTTGCTTCGATACGAAGACTGCCAACCTTTTCATAATCCAGGTCTTCCGGAATTTTCTTTGCTTCCAGTTTTTTGAACTGCTCTACCTGCTTCAGCTGTCTCTTGATATATCCCTCATATTTCAGATTGATCTCTACCTGCTGCTTCACATCCCATGGAAGCTCCGGTCTTTCTTTGTCAATTGGTGCCAGATCTTCATAGTTCAGTTCCGGTCTGCGGATCAGTTCTGCAATCGTTGTTCCGGATTTCAGAAGTGTACTTCCTTTTTCTTCCAGCAATTTCTGGACCTCCGGTGTTCCGCCGATCGTTGCATGTTCGGTACGCTCGATTTCTTTCTGAATTGCCTCTTCTTTTCGAAGAACTGCCTGATATGTTTCTTCATCGATCAGACCAACCTGATATCCTTTTTTACGGAGACGAAGATCTGCATTATCCTGTCTCAGCAGAAGACGATATTCTGCACGGCTTGTCATCATTCGATACGGTTCATGGTTTTCTTTTGTAACCAGGTCATCGATCAGTACTCCAATATAAGCTTCGGAACGGTCCAGAACCAGCTGTTCCCGGCCTTTTACCTCCATGGCTGCATTGATTCCGGCAATCAGCCCCTGTGCTGCTGCTTCTTCATATCCGGAGCTTCCGTTAAACTGTCCGCCACTGAACAGGCCTTTGATCTTTTTGAATTCCAGCGTCGGATACAGCTGCCGTGGATTGATGCAGTCATACTCAATTGCATAGGCGTTCTTAACAATCTTTGCATGTTCCAGTCCCGGAACAGAATGGTACATTTCATCCTGTACATCTTCCGGAAGAGAACTGGACATGCCTCCAATATACATTTCGTTCGTATAAAGTCCTTCTGGTTCAATAAATACCTGATGACGTTTTTTATCCGCAAAACGAACGACCTTGTCCTCGATAGATGGACAGTATCTCGGTCCGGTACCTTCAATCATACCGGAATACAATGGCGAACGGTCCAGATTATTACGGATGATCTCATGCGTTTTTTCGTTTGTATAAGTCAGCCAGCAGGACTTCTGCTGGATCTGTACAGACTCCGGATCCGTTGAGAATGAGAATGGAACTACTCTTTCATCGCCAAACTGCTCTTCCATTTTGGAATAATCGATCGTATTTCCGGCAATTCGTGCCGGTGTTCCTGTCTTGAAGCGGAACATCTCGATTCCAAGCTCTTTGAGTGAATCTGTCAGATAATTGGCCGCCTGCAGTCCATTTGGTCCGGTATAATTGCTGACATCACCGTAGATACATCTTGCTTTCAGGTACGTTCCTGTGCAGAGTACAACTGCCTGGCAGTGATAAACTGCACCTGAATAAAGCTGCACTCCTGTAATTTTGCCTCCTTCCACGAGAAGCTTTGTGACTTCTCCCTGTTTAATGGTCAGATTTTCCTGATTTTCCAGAGTCTTTCTCATCTCTGTGCTGTAGGCCTGTTTGTCTGCCTGTGCTCTCAGTGAATGAACTGCCGGTCCCTTGGAACTGTTCAGCATCTTTGACTGAATAAAAGTTTTATCGATATTTTTTCCCATCTCTCCGCCAAGCGCATCCAGTTCTTTTACCAGATGTCCCTTGGAGCTGCCGCCGACATTCGGGTTACATGGCATTAAGGCAATACTGTCTACGCTTACCGTAAACATTACTGTATCCAGCCCCAGACGTGCACAGGCAAGTGATGCTTCACAGCCTGCATGTCCCGCTCCTACTACAACAATATCACAGGTTTTTTCCAGTGTTTTTGTCTCCATTATTTATCTTCCCTTCTTATTTACCAACGCAGAATTTGCTGAAAATCTCGTTTACAAGGTCTTCTCCCACAGATTCACCCACGATGCGTCCAAGACTCTCGTACGCATTCATCAGGTCAATGGAAAAGAAGTCCTCAGACATTCCCATAGCAATACTGTCCATTACAAGCTTCAGGCTTTCCTTTGATTCTTCAAGTGCGGCCTTGTGACGGGCATTTGTAATATATACCTCATCGTTAAAGGAAAGCTCTCCATGGAAAAACATCCTCTTAATCTCATCCTCCAGCTGACTGATTCCGGTTTCTTCCACAACAGATACCGGAATGACCGGGCTTCCTGTTTTTTCCTTTAATTCTTCAATATCAACAGCCGCCTCAAGATCTGTTTTATTGTAAATTACGATACTCTTCCGTCCGGAAAGTAATTCCATGATCTCGCGGTCATTATCATCCAGCGGCAGTGAAGAATCCACAACATAAAGGATCAGATCTGCGTTTTCCGCCATTTGTTTTGCCTTACCGACTCCGATCTTTTCGACAACATCTTCCGTTTCACGGATTCCAGCGGTATCGATCACGCGAAGCGTGATCCCGTTCAGAGAAATATATTCCTCCAGAATATCTCTTGTCGTTCCGGCAATTTCTGTAACGATTGCCCGGTCTTCTCCAACCAGAAAATTCAGAAGAGATGACTTTCCTGCATTTGGTTTTCCAAGGATAACCGTCTTGATTCCTTCCTGTATCATTCTTCCATCGTCCGCTGTTTTCAACAGTTCACTGATATTTTCACTCTCTTTTTCCACAATTTTCTGCAGTTCCTGTGGATAGTCTGTGAGGTCAAAATGTTCCGGATCATCCAGTGCCGTTTCTATATATGCAATCTGGTGAAGCAGTCTTGCACGAATTTCTTTAACAGCCCGCTGTACAGAACCCTTTAACTGTTCGACAGAACTTTTGAGTGCCATGGAATTCTTTGCCTGAATGACATCCATAACTGCCTCTGCCTGAGACAGGTCCAGCCTTCCGTTCAGAAATGCTCTTTTTGTAAACTCTCCCGGTTCTGCGATCACCGCACCATTTTTTAGAACAGTTTCCAGAACGCGTTTCATGGCATATACACCGCCATGACAATCTATTTCTACGGTATCCTCACCCGTATATGTGTGAGGTCCTCTCATGATCATAACCAGTACTTCATCTACAACTTCTGCTCCATCATAGATAAATCCATAATGAATGGTATGGCTGACAACTGTACGAATATCTTTTTTTCCGTTTTTGGAACGATAGATCTTCGCGATCACATCCATAGCATTTTCGCCACTGATACGGACAATACCAATACCTGAAGCACTCATTGCTGTAGAGATTGCTGCAATTGTTGCGTCCATATTTCCTCCATGGTAATATCTGTTAACACAGATATTTTAATATTTATTTTTACAAAATCGATTGCTTTCAGAACTTTACAAAAAAGATGTTACCCCAGGTAAGCACACACGTCAAGACGTGTTATTCACGCTTTCACCTAGAATAACATCTTTTTTAGATTCATATATTAATATCTTTTTAATTTAACAACTACGTGACGGTAAGGTTCCTCACCTTCACTGACTGTTTCAACAAATTTATTTCCCTGCAGTGCAGAGTGGATGATTCTTCTTTCATATGGATTCATCGGCTCAAGTACAACAGGTTTTCTGGTCTTTTTCACCTTGTAGGCAATTCCTCTTGCAAGGTTTTCCAGAGTCTCTTTACGACGTCTTCTGTAATCCTCTGTATCAAGTTTGACACGGATATAATCGGATTTGCCTTTATTTACAACAAGGCTTGTCAGATACTGGAGAGAATCCAGTGTCTGTCCTCTCTTACCGATAAGGATGCCCATATCTTCTCCTTCAAAATCAACTTCCAGACAACCGTCTGTTGTATTGTATTTTGAAGTGATCTGAACTTCTCCAAGATCCATAGAACCAAATACATCGCGAAGGAATACAACTGCTCTCTCTTCAATATCTTTGATTTCTTCCGGATCTGTAATGATTTCGATCGGTTTTGATGCTTTTACCTGTTTTTCTTTCGCCGGTCTTTCTTTCTGTTCTTTTACCGGTTTCTCTTTTGCAGGTTTTTCTTTTGCAGGTCTCGGCTGTTTTTCTTCTTTTGATGCTTTTGCGGTTTCTGTCTTAGTCTCCGGTTTCACATCGTTCTGTCTGGAAACGGATTTCGGTGCAGATTTCTGTGTTTCTTTTACGGTATCTTCTTTAAAAGCATTAATTTTAACAGAATCAACGATTTTTTCGATTTCTTTTTCTTCAGAATTATCATCTACTTTACGAGCTTTGATAATTGCCGGTTTACTTCCGATTCCAAAAAATCCGGAACTTCCTTCGCTGACTACCTGAATATCAAGCTGATCACTGGATACACCCAGTTCAATACATGCCTTTGTAATTGCCTCGTTCTTTGTTTTGGCTGAAAACTGCATATATTCATCCATAGTAAAAACCCGACCTTCCTTTCCTTATTTCTTCTTATTACGTTCTTCGAAATCTCTTACAAGATTTGCCTTGGCTGTGATACTTCCGGCTTTTGCATGAGATGCATTCTTGTAAGCTTCTTCTACTTTTTTTGCACGATTTGCTTCATCAGTACCGCTCATGCCTTTTTCTACTTTATTGATATTTTTGGCACTCTGATGAGCCTGGTTTGTGATCTTCTGAGGCGGAAGTCCTTCTTTTGCTCTCTTGGCTTCCATTTTTCTCATATTTTCATTTACGAGGTCATCGATATTCATCTTATTCAGATGGCGGTTGATAAGCAGCTGCTGAATACTTCTTACTACCGCACTGGCGATCCAGTAAATACCAAGACCTACCGGGAAGGTAAAACAGAAGAATGCGGACATAAGAGGCATTACTGTGTTCATCGTCTTCATGGAACTTGCCATGGCATTGTTATCATCATTGCCATTCTGCGTCGCTGCCTGTGGCATAAGCTTCAGATTCAGCATCTGTGTAGCCCATGAAAGAAGCGGAATTGCAAGAGCTGCAATAATAAGGATCAGTGATCCTGTTTTGATATAACTCAGTGGCTGATCAGCAATGTTCAGAACACCAAATGTCTGCATCTTCTGAATTTCAGAAGCAGTCTTGCTGATCTGATCTGAAAATCCAGAAAACTGGCTGATATCCTGTAAGGATTTCCACTGTGATGGAGACAGAGCATACAGGAAATCTACGATAGAATCCGCATTATCTGTAACCTGTCTTACTCGTGTCATTTTGTTATCTGCAATAAAATTATTGATGATATCTGTAAATCCATCTACTGCAAGGATCTTTGTGCAGACACCATTGAATACATTGTAAACACTGCCAACATATGCAGGAATGTTCTGGATTACCTGATACAGAGCATACAGAATCGGCAGCTGGATAGCAAGCTGTACACAGCTTCCTGTCGCAGATACACCATATTTCTGATATACTGCCTGTGTTTCTTCCTGCATCTTCATCATAGAATCCTGATCTTTTTTACCCTGATATTTCTTCTGAATTTTCTGAATCTCAGGCTGCATGATCGCACTCAGTTTAGAAAACTTCTGCTGTTTGATCTGCAGAGGAGTCATACAAAGATAGATCAGAATACTGAAAATGATAATACAAAGACCAAGGTTCTGGATTCCGACCATATCCAGTACTTTGTAGATTGCATTCATGATCCATCCCATTACAACTGCAATCTGACCAATGATCGGGGTACCACTCTTAGTAGCCAAAATCATACTTTCCAATTTTCTAGTTCCTCCTGGATAATCTTATGAAGCAGTTACCTGAAACCACCTCATCCACCTTATGGTACGGGATCATATCCTCCATGAGAAAAAGGATTACAGCGTAATATTCTCCATACTGCAAGTAATCCTCCCTTAAGCGCACCATATTTTTCGATTGCTTCCAAACCATATTGAGAACATGTGGGAATATAAGGACACTTCGTTCTCTTCATCGGTGAAATATATTTTTGATAGAGTCGTATCATTTTAATAAGAAGTTTCTTCATCCGTTCCTCCTGCAATTGCATGCTTCTGTGCCAGATTCATAAAGGCACTCTCAATCTCCTGATAACTTCTGTCCTTTGCAGAATTACGGGCGATCACTACAATATCAAGATTTCTGTCAAATTTTTCTTCATTTAAACGATAGCTTTCTCTGATCAACCTGGTGAGTCTGTGGCGAACCACACTATTCCCTACTTTTTTACTTACTGATATTCCCAGACGATTCATCATGTGCTGATTAGGCAGCACGTACATCACCAGATACCGATTTGCTTTTGATGTTCCACGCTTGTAAACCTGTTGAAAATCTCTGTTTTTCTTTAAGGACTCTGAATATTTCATCGAATCCTCCTTTTTTCATTATAGAAGAAAAGACCACATCAACTGCGGTCTTATATCTTTAGGCTGATAACTGTTTTCTTCCTTTTAATCTTCTGGCAGCTAATACTTTACGGCCACCCTTTGTGCTCATACGAGCTCTGAATCCATGAACTTTAGCTCTGGATCTTTTCTTTGGCTGAAATGTCATTTTCATAGGTAAAGCACCTCCTTTATCTATTATAGCGTATTCGTAATATTTTCCTAGAACATCATTTCAATTATATTCATAATGACCCTGTTCGTCAAGCCAAAATATTAAAAATCTCAAGAAATATCAGCATTTCAGCCAATTGTGGATTAACCCACACATCTATGTGGAAAGTTATGGTTAACGTAAAGTTATCCACTTTTTGTGGATAACTTGTGGATAACTCTAATTTTTTCTGCGTTTTTATCCCCATTTTTCGACTGTTTTTTACACAGTATACTGAAAAAAGCCTTTATTTTACATCTTTTTCAGTGTGGATACACTTATACACAATCCCCATAGTCATTTTTCCACTATTTCCTATGTTATGTAAACTTATGGCATTTTATCCACCATTTCATGTTTATACACATGTGGACAAAGTGGAAAACTATCCCCGTAACCTGTGAATTTTCCCCCTTTATACCCCCAATTAACCGTTGCTAATCACGCGAATTTATTATAATATATAAAAGGATATTTATGTCTTTTGACTTATACAATAAACTTTCAAAAAACCAGGAGATAGAAACATGGATAAAGTGATTGAAAATTGGGATAAAATTCTGCAAACCGTTAAAGCAGATTACGATGTAGGCGATGTTGCCTTTAATACCTGGCTGAAGCCGCTAAAAGTCTATGATGTCAAGGATAATGTGATTACGATTCTTGTTCCTTCAGAACAGGTTGTTTTAATAAACCTTCTTAATAAGAAGTATAAGCTTCTCCTTCAGGTTACTATTTGCGAAATAACCGGCATGGATGAATGCGAAGTCAAATTCATATCTCCTGATGAGGCACCCAAAAAAGAAGTTTCTTCTTATACTAATGCTGCAGCAGAAACAGGTCTTACCGATATTGACCGTCGCTGTGAAGAAGCTCACCTCAATCCCAAATATATTTTTGATACCTTTATCGTCGGTAACAATAATAAATTTGCACAGGCCGCAGCCCTTGCAGTTGCTGAATCTCCGGGAGATACATACAACCCGCTGTTTATCTATGGAGGTGCCGGCCTTGGTAAAACCCATCTTATGCATTCCATCGCTCATTATATTATTGAGCACGATGAAAACAGCAAAGTTTTGTATGTTACCAGTGAAGAATTTACCAATGAACTGATTGAAACGATCCGAAACGGAAACAACTCAGCAATGTCCAAATTCCGTGAAAAATACAGAAACATCGATGTTCTTCTTGTCGATGATATTCAGTTTATTATAGGAAAGGAATCTACACAGGAAGAATTTTTCCATACCTTTAACAGTTTGCACAGTGCGAAAAAACAGATCATCATATCTTCTGATAAACCGCCAAAAGATATGGAAATCCTGGAAGAACGTTTCCGTTCCAGATTCGAATGGGGGCTGATCGCAGATATCACCCTTCCGGATTATGAAACACGAATGGCTATTCTTCATAAAAAAGAAGAACTGGAAGGCTATAATATCAGCGAAGAAGTCATCAAATATATCGCAACAAATATCAAATCCAATATCCGAGAACTGGAAGGTGCTTTCAACAAAGTCATGGCCAGCTCCAAACTGGAAAAGAAAGAAGTAACCCTGGAACTTGCCGAACAGGCATTAAAAGACATTATTTCACCGGATGAACAGAAGGTGATCACTCCAGATTACATTATTTCTGTAGTTGCTGAGCATTATCACGTAACAGTTGCAGATCTCTGCGGCAATAAACGAAGCTCCAAAATCGTTATGCCACGACAGATTGCAATGTATCTGTGCCGTGATATTATAGATACTTCGCTCAAAACAATCGGCAAAAATCTGGGAGACCGTGACCATACCACAGTTATGCACGGGATAGAGAAGATTGAGAACGAATTAAAGACAAATGATAACCTCAAAAACTCCATTGATACGTTAAGGAAAAAAATTAATCCACAAGGTTAAGAGACTTTTCCACACACAATTTTAACTTTGAAAGTCGTTTATACACGGAGTTATACAGTAAAGAAATCCCCGTTTTTCAAGGTTTGAAAGACTTTTTCACATATTCACACCCCCCTAAGGCGGCTACGGCGGATTTCTTTATATATTTTTATTTATAAAGCCAATTCTGAAACAGGAAGGGAGTTATACACATCATGAAAATCATCTGTTCCAAAAGTAATCTTTTAAAAAGCGTAAATATATCTTTGAAAGCTGTACCATCCAAAACAACAATGCCAATTCTTGAATGTATTCTTATGGATGCAACAACAAATCAGATCAAATTTACTACCAATGACATGGAACTTGGTATTGAAACAATCGTTGATGGTCATATTGAAGAAAAAGGTATGGTTGCTCTTGATGCAAAAATCTTCTATGAAATCATTCGAAGACTTCCGGATAATGATGTAACCATTACCACAGACAGCAACTTCGTAGCTACGATCACCTGTGAAAAAGCCAAATTTACAATTCCGGGCAAAGCAGGCGAAGATTTTGCATATCTTCCGGTTATTGAAAAAGATGAATCACTGACTCTTTCTCAGTTTACTTTGAAAGAAATGATTCGTCAGACAATCTTTTCCATTGCAGTTAATGAAAATAACCGCCTGATGACTGGAGAATTATTTGAAATAAAAGATAATTGTCTGAAAATTGTTTCTCTGGATGGTCATCGTATCTCTATCCGGAAGATGCCTCTGAAAAAAGAATATTCAGATCGCAAGATCGTTGTTCCGGGAAAAACATTAAGTGAGATAAGCAAGATCCTGTCCGGTGAAATTGATGATCAGGTAAGTATCTATTTTACAAAAAATCATATTCTGTTTGAATTTGACCAGACTATGGTTGTTTCTAGACTGATCGAAGGAGAATATTTCCGCATTGATCAGATGCTTTCCAGTGATTACGATACAAAAGTCAGCGTAAACAAAAAAGAATTCCTTGACTGTATTGACCGAGCAACACTTCTGGTACGAGAAGGCGACAAAAAACCAATCGTAATTGAGATCAAAGACAACAGCATGGAACTGAAAATCGATTCTGCTATGGGTTCCATGAATGAAGAGATTGATATTGAAAAAGATGGTAAAGATATTCTCATCGGATTCAACCCGAAATTCCTGATCGATGCTTTGAAAGTTATAGATGATGAAGTAATTCATATGTATCTGATGAACCCGAAAGCACCATGTTTTATCAGAGATGATGAAGAAAACTACACATATCTGATCCTGCCGGTAAATATCAGTCAGAATCAGAATAGATAAAAATAGAATCAGTCCAGATAAGAGGTGAATGATTTGGAAATCAAAATCAGAGATGAATTTATAAAACTCGGACAGGCTTTGAAACTTGCCGGAGTCGTAGAAGACGGAGTGGAAGCAAAGTATGCGATTCAGGATGGTCTTGTTCAGGTAAATGGTGAAGTTGACCAGCGAAGAGGCCGTAAGGTTTATGAAGGTGATGTGATCACTTTTGAAGATCAGGAAATCAAAGTCATCAGATAATTATGTATATAGAATCGATAGAACTTAAGAATTTCAGAAATTATCAGGATCTGCAGCTGGATTTTGATAAAGGAACCAATATTTTTTACGGAGATAATGCACAGGGCAAAACCAATATTCTGGAATCTGTGTATATTTGCGGGACAACGAAATCACATAAAGGAAGTAAAGACAAAGAAATCATTCGTTTTGGAGAGGAAGAATCTCATATTCGAATGATGGTAAAAAAGGATGAGCTTTCTTATAAGATCGACATGCATCTTCGTAAAAATAAGGCAAAAGGCGTGGCAATCAATGGATTACCGATCAAAAAAGCCAGGGAATTATTTGGAATCGTAAATCTTGTTTTTTTCTCACCGGAGGATCTGAATATCATCAAAAACGGACCTGGTGAGAGAAGAAGATTTATGGATCTGGAATTATGCCAGCTTGACCAGATATATCTGACGGATCTGGCAGGATATAATCATATCGTAAATCAGAGAAACCGTCTTCTGAAAGATCTTTACCAGAATCCTTCTTTACGGGAAACACTGGAAATCTGGGACATTCAGATGTTGCAGTACGGAAAGAAGATCATTGAAAAAAGGCGGGATTTTGTCAGAGACCTGAATGATGTGATTCAGGATATCCACCGTAATCTGACGGGTGGAGAAGAACATCTTGAGGTTATTTATGAACCGAGTACAGAGTCAGAATGCTTTGAAGAAACTTTGAAAAAAAACAGAGAACGTGATATGCGGATGAAAATGACATCTGCCGGTCCACACAGAGATGATCTGTGTTTTATGGTAAACGGGATCGATATCCGGAAATTTGGTTCACAGGGACAGCAGAGAACAGCGGCCCTGTCTTTGAAACTTTCAGAAATCTATCTGGTAAAAGAAAAAATCAAAGATACGCCGATACTTCTTCTGGATGATGTACTTTCAGAGTTGGACAGCAACAGACAGACATATCTGCTGGACAGCATTCATGATATACAGACGCTAATTACCTGTACGGGACTGGATGATTTTGTAAGCCACCAGTTTCATATTAACAAAGTTTTCAAAGTAGTAAAAGGAGAGGTGTTTAACCCTGTAAATTAAAGTATTTTTGTGGTTATCACATTTTGACAAGCATTATGGCATATGTTACACTGTTTTTAATATTGGAAAGTTGGTGAATGCATTGGATAAAGAGGAATTTCGGATCAAACTCGAAGAAATAAATCGCCTTGTAGAAAAGAAAAATTACAAGGATGCTATGGAAGTGGTAGACAGTATTGACTGGCGTCGTGTTAAGAATGTTCGTACCTTATGCGTTGTTGGAGAAATCTATGCAGCAAATAAAAGATACGAAGACAGTAAGGAAATCTTCCTTCTGGCTTATCACAGAGCACCGATTGGCAAAAATATTTTATACCGCCTGATTGAAGTGTCCCTCAAAATGAAGGATATCGCTGAAGCGGAAGAATTTTATGAGGAATTTCTGGAGGTTGCACCAAATGATAACACCAGATATATCCTCAAGTACAAAATCTGCAAGGAAAAACAGGTTTCTCTGGATGAACAGATCAGAATCCTGGAAGAATACAAAGAGAAAGAATTTACAGAGCGCTGGTCTTATGAACTGGCAAAACTGTATTATCAGAATGGAGATACTCAGAAGTGTCTGAGTCTTTGTGATGAAATGGTTCTCTGGTTCAGTGACGGAAAATACGTTATGAAGGCACTGGATCTCAAGAACAGAATGGGAATGCTGACGGGAGAAGAAAAAGAAAAATATGACAGTCAGTTTATTCCAAAACTTACACCTGTAGAAGATGCGGATTCTATCAATGAAGAAAAGCCTGCGCAGGAAGTGAAAACTGCAGAAGAGGACGGACCTGTGATCGAGAGCGTAGCAATCGATGAGAGAGATGTCAACAGTGCAGAAAGTCTTCAGGAAAAAATTTCGAAAGGTATCAGAGATATCTTCAGTGGAAACAAAAAGAAAGAAACTGAAGAAGATTTCATGAAAGAAGAACAGGAAGCTCCGGAAGAAGTCCAGGAGGAACTTATCAAAGACATTTCTTCTGATGAGACTGATGTGAATGTTCCGGAACTTGAGCCGGAAGATGCAATGATCCATCCGCCTAAGAATCCAGGACAGTCTGTTTTCAGCAATATGGAAGAAATGATCGAGCAGGTTACCGAAGAGGAAATCAAGAGCGGTCCGGAAGAACCGACTGCCGGAGAAAATACGGAGATACTGGAATCAGAGGATACTCTGGAAGCAGCTGAGCCTGCTGAAAATGTTGAAGCTGAGAAGGAAGATAAAGCGGCTGAGAATACAGAAAAACAGCCGGTTGAAATGAAAATGCCGGAGCTTGAAATTCCGGAATCCATGAAGAATATGAATTTGGATAATCCTGAAGAAATAGAAATTCCAAAAGCACCGGATATTTGCCTGCCAGGTGCAGAAAATGCATCTTCAGATGATTTTGAATTTAATCTTGAAGATACGATCCTTGCAGCTGCGTCTGCCCAGGGAATTGAAATTCCGAAAGGACCGATTCCGGCAAAGAAACCAGCTGAAGAGGTTCAGGAAACTGTTCCGGAGGACGATGAAGAATATATGTCCGAAGAAGATCTTCAGAGTGCAGAGGATGAATTTATGAATGGTCCGGCAGGAAAAGCAGCCGAGCCGGAACAGGATGAAACGGAATCCGATGAGAATGATCAGGAAGAACCGGAAACAGATGAATTTGATTCTCTGATGGAAGATGATGAAGATTTCGGAGAAGAAGATGGTTATGAAGATGAGGATGATCTGCTGAAAGGAATGGATTTCCTCAATGATATTGATAATGCAGAGACAATGGAGATTCCTGTCAGAGAAGTTAAGAAATCCAAACCTGCGAAAAAAGCAAAAAAACCGGTTTCAGAAGAAGAAGAAATGGAACAGCTGATCGATTCTATGCAGCCTAAGAAAAATGCAGAAGATATCATTCCGAGGGAAAAAGTACTTACAGAGGATGAAGAGAAGCTCTTTACATACTTTGCAAAAGTACCTGGACTGAAAGAACAGATCCTTGATACGCTTTATGATGTACAGATGGGTGCTGCAGATAAAACATCCAGAACAGGTAACGTGATTGTTATGGGTGGTCGTGAAACCGGAAAAACCCGCCTGATCTCAAGTCTGATTCCTGCAATCTGCAAAGAGCTGAATCTGGATGCATCCAAAGTTGCCTATGTATTTGCAGATCAGATCAATGGCAAGAATATTGCAGAGATCGTCAGCAAGATGGCAGGAGGATTCCTGGTTATCGAAAACGCAAATCAGCTTACCAAAGAAACAGTAAATCAGCTGAACAAAGCAATGGAATTCCGTACAGACGGTCTGATCGTTATCATCGAAGATGAAAAGATCGGTATGCGTAAACTGATTGCGAGATTCCCGAAATTTACATCCAAATTTACATCTATGATCAATATTCCGGTATTTACCAATGATGAGCTTGTTAACTTTGCAAAAGTGTACACAAGAGAAAATGGATATACTATTGATCAGATGGGTATGCTTGCACTGTATAATCTGATCAGTACAAGCCAGAAAGAAGATCAGCCGATGAATGTAGGCGCTGTCAAAGAAATCATTGATAATGCCATTGCAAAATCCAAAGGCGGACTTCGCAAGCTGATAGGCAAGAAGAAAGTCAATCCTGACGGATACATGGTACTTTTCGAGAAAGATTTCAGCTGAAAAATTAAAATGAGCATAAGCAGCAGGAGGAAATTATGACCAGACCTTATCTTGGAAACCCGAAATATACCATTGAAGTTCTTCAAAAGTACGGATTTGTGTTCCAGAAAAGGTTTGGTCAGAATTTTCTGATCGATACCCGTGTTCTGGACAGGATCATTGAGGCATCTGAAATTACAAAAGATGATTTTGTACTGGAAATCGGACCAGGAATCGGAACGATGACTCAGTATCTGGCAGATGCGGCCAGAGAGGTTACTGCAGTTGAGATTGATGACGCGTTGATCCCGATTCTTCAGGATACGCTGAAAGAGTGGGATAATGTATCTGTGATACATGGTGATATCCTGAAGACAGATATCCGGAAGATTGCAGATGAAAAGAATCAGGGACGTCCGATCAAAGTTGTGGCAAATCTGCCGTATTATATAACAACACCGATCATTATGGGACTGTTTGAAAGTCATGTGCCTGTAGATTCCATTACGGTAATGGTTCAGAAAGAAGTTGCAGACAGAATGCAGACTGGTCCCGGATCCAAGGATTATGGTGCTTTATCACTGGCAGTACAATATTATGCAAAACCGGAGATCGTGGCAAATGTTCCGCCGAACTGTTTTATGCCGAGACCGAAGGTTGGCAGTGCAGTGATCCGGCTGACCAGACATCAGAATCCGCCGGTACAGGCAAAGGATGAAAAGCTGATGTTCCGTATTATCCGCGCTTCTTTTAACCAGAGAAGAAAGACACTGGCAAACGGATTAAAAAATTCACAGGAACTGCAGTTTACCAAAGAACAGGTTGAGCAGGCAATCACGGAATGTGGACTTCCACTGAATATCCGAGGTGAGGCTCTTACCCTGGAACAGTTTGCTGCACTGGCAGATATTTTTGAGATATGAAATAATAAAAATAACAACTATAAAAAG
>ADJS01011580.1_pt1 | contig 28736 bp, 20 predicted proteins | sample 268128 | NCBI WGS metagenome assembly ADJS01 (sample SAMN00007486, study PRJNA43253) | human gut metagenome | isolation source: feces sample TS28 | reverse complement strand
TTTTAACGGAGGGCAGGTACCGCAAAGGTACCTGCCCTTTGCTTTATGTATAGCTCCATGTATCCCATGCGCACAAAATAGCGGTGGCAGCGTATTGCAGCAGTAAATCGAACGCCCGTGCCTGCGGGCAGGGACGCTGGATTTATTGCTATAATGCGCACGCCACGGCTTTTTGGATAGAACGATCCGAAAAACAAGGAGGCAGAAACAATGGCAATCGAATTTGGTTCCCGCAAAGAGACCTTTGACAACTTCAAGGTCTACGAAACCATGCTGGCCGGCCGCCCGTTCAAGGTTGAAATGGGCAAGATGTGTGGCCTGTCCAATGCCAGCGCACTGATCCGCTACGGCGAGACCTGCGTGATGTGCAACGTGGTCATGAGCCCCAAGCCCCGCGAGGGCGTGGATTTCTTCCCGCTGAACGTGGAGTACGAGGAAAAGCTCTACGCCGCAGGCCGCATTCCCGGCAGCTTTATGCGCCGTGAGGGCCGCCCCGGTGAGCGCGCTATCCTGACCAGCCGCGTGGTGGACCGCCCCATGCGCCCGCTGTTCCCCAAGGAGATGCGCAACGACGTGTGCATCACCATGACCGTCATGAGCCTTGACCCGGACTGCAGCCCCGAGATCGCCGGTATGATCGGCGCTTCTCTGGTGACCGCCGTGTCCGACATCCCCTGGAACGGCCCCATCGGCGGCGTGCAGGTGGGTCTGGTGAACGGCGAGATCGTGCTGAACCCCACCCAGGAGCAGCGCAAGGTGAGCGACCTTGCTCTGACCGTTGCCGCCACTATGGATAAGATCGTGATGATCGAGGCCGGCGCCAACGAGGTGGACGAGGACACCATGCTGACCGCCATCAAGACCGCACACGTTGAGATCAAGAAGATCATCGAGTTCATCAACAAGATCGTGGCCGAGCGCGGCAAGCCGAAGATCGACTTCCAGGTTGTGGGTCTGGATATGGACGTGTTCCACGCCATCCAGAATAAGTACCTGGACGATTTCAAGGCCGCTATGGACACCGACGACAAGAACGTGCGTGACGCAGCCCTGCTGCCCATCATGGACAAGATCGCCGAGGAATACCCCGACCTGTCCGCCGCCGATCTGGATCTGGTAAGCTACAAGATGCAGAAGTTCGTGGTGCGCCGCTGGCTGCTGGATGAGGGCAAGCGCGTGGACGGCCGCGGCATCAACGAGATCCGCCCGCTGGCCGCAGAGGTGGGCATTCTGCCCCGCGTGCACGGTTCCGGTATGTTCACCCGTGGCCAGACGCAGGTGCTTACCACCTGCACGCTGGGCGGCACCAAGGACAACCAGTTGATGGACGATCTGACCGACGAGCAGACCAAGCGCTATATCCACCACTATAACTTCCCGCCGTACTCTGTGGGCGAGGCACGCGCACCGCGCAGCCCCGGCCGCCGCGAGATCGGCCACGGCGCACTGGCCGAGCGTGCTCTGGTGCCGGTGCTGCCCTCCTTGGAGGAGTTCCCCTACACCATCCGCTGCGTGTCCGAGGTGCTCTCTTCCAACGGTTCTACCTCTCAGGCTTCCATCTGTGGCTCTACGCTGGCACTGATGGACGCTGGCGTGCCCATCAAGGCTCCGGTTGCCGGTATCTCCTGCGGCCTGATCACCGAGGGCGAGCGCTGGATGACCATGCTGGACATTCAGGGCGTGGAGGACTTCCACGGCGATATGGACTTTAAGGTCGGCGGCACCCGCAAGGGCATCACCGCCATCCAGATGGATATCAAGATCGACGGCCTGACCTACGACATCATTGCTGAGGCCTTCGAGAAGTGCCGCAAGGGTCGGCTGTATATTCTGGACGAGATCATCAAGCCCGTGATCGCCGAGCCCCGTCAGGAGCTGAGCCGCTGGGCACCCAAGATGTTCAGCATGATGATCCCCACCGACAAGATCAAGGACGTGATCGGTAAGGGCGGCAAGGTCATTCAGGATATCTGCGCCACCTGCAACTGCAAGATCGACGTGCAGGAGGACGGCCATGTGTTCGTCTCCGCCGTGGATCAGGAGGACGCAAAGCGCGCCATCTTTACCATCAAGACCATTGTGGAGGATCCCGAGATCGGTGCCATCTACAAGGGCAAGGTGACCCGCCTGATGAACTTTGGTGCCTTTGTGGAGATCGCCCCGGGCAAGGAAGGCCTTGTGCATATCTCCAAGCTGGACACCAAGCGCGTGGAGCGGGTAGAGGACGTGGTTGCCGTGGGCGATGCCATCGTGGTCAAGGTGACCGACATCGACCAGCAGGGCCGCATCAACCTGAGCCGCCGCGACGCTATTCTGGCTCTGGAAGCCAAAAGGGCCGCCCAGCAGCAGTAAAAGCCTAATACAGATTGCATAAAACAAGAGCCGCTGTACTTTTTGTACAGCGGCTCTTTTGCGTGTACCCCCTCAGGCTCACTGCGTTCGCCAGCTCCACCCAAAAAGCTCCCCCTTCGGGGGAGCTGGCATCGAGCAAAGTGAGATGCCTGAGAGGGTTCGTGCCTAAACCCCACCCGTGAAAAGGCAATTCTGGAAAATCCGCAGATTTTCCAGAATTGCAAATTTAAAAATATATTTTCCGCTGATTATGCGCAGAGCAACGCGGAGCGCATTCAAAATCGTGCCGCGCCCGGCAGGGGAAGGGCCAAAAAATGCTCCCCCTTGCGGGGGAGCAAATTCGGTACACAACGCCACGCTGTGCCGAAAAGAAAGGAGTGCAAAGTCAGTTTTCCTTTTTGCCCTGACGGTTCAGCACCCAGCCTGCGGCAAACAGCAGCACGCCGCTGCAGGCCAGCACCGGCACGGGCCAGTTCAACTGGCCGGTCTGGGGCAGAACAGGCTTATCGGGGTTGGAAGGGGAGACCGGGTTATCCGGATTTTCGGGGCTTACGGGGTTGTCCGGGGTGCCGGGACTTACCGGGTTATCCGGTGTGCCGGGGCTCACCGGCGTATCCGGGTTATCCGGCTGCTCCGGGAGATCGGGGGTGTCCGGTGTGTCGGGCGTATCGGGCACATCCGGGGTGTCGGGCGTATCGGGCACATCCGGGGTGTCGGGGGTGTCCGGCGTTTCCGGGATGGTAGCGCCTACCTTGGGGGTGGCGTCCACATCGTAGATCCAGTTGTCGCCATCGGGCAGCGGAATGGACACAAGGAAGGGTTTGATGGCCTCGTAGCCGTGGGATGCCTCGGTCTGCACGACCAAGTACAGACCCTGCGGCAGCTTGGTAATGTTGGCATAGCCCTCTTCGTTCACGTCCTGCTGGGCGGCAATGGCGGGCACAGCGGGCAGATACTTTACCAGCTGGTCAGCCAGCGTGCTGTCGGAAAGATCGCCCAGCACGACACCGCAGCCCGTAAAATCGCCGGTATAGTCAAAGTACAGGTTGCCGTTGGTGCGCTTGACGGAAGCCACCTGATACAGGGTAAGCTCGCCGCCGCGCAGGGGCACATCGTTGTGGGTGTCGTACAGACGGACATGGAGCGAGCCCAGACGCCCCAGTACAATGTTGGCACTGGTGGCAAACGCCGGCAGGGCGCAGCATACCACAAGGCACATAGCCAGCAGCACAGCCGCCAGACGATGACGCAAATCAATGCTTTTCATGTTCTTCACCTCTCGTTTTCTTGGGTTTGCGTGTAGAAATCAGCATACCGATCAGCAAGATCAGCAGCATGGGCAGCGCCATAATGGGCGCAACAATAATGGGTTCAATTTTAAGCGCTTCGGCGGTAACGCGGAGGTGCTTGTACTGATCCGGGGTCTCTACGCGGCGGCCGCGCACCAGCAGGCGGTGGGTGTTGATGCCGTAGGGGGTGCAGGTCATCAGGGTGACGTAGTCCTTGCCTTCGGCGATCTTCAGCTCATCGGTCTCGGTGGGCAGCACGATGGAAATTTTGTCCACCTCGTAGGTGAGTACCCGGTCCAGCACGGTGATGGTAAAGGTATCACCTACTTCCAGCTGGTCGAGGTTGGTAAACAGCTTTGCGCTGGGCAGGCCGCGGTGCGCCGAGATGACCGCGTGGGTGGACGCGCCGCCCACCGGCAGGCTGGTGCCCTCCAAGTGGCCTGCGGCGATCTGCAATACGCCGTCGCTGGTGCCGTGGTAGATGGGCAGCTCCACGCCGATTTTGGAAATGGTGATGTAACCCATAATGCCGGTGCCGGTAATATCCAGCGTGTCGTTGTAGCCGGTAAGCTGATCCGGGCGGTAAAGGGCGTTTTCGTTGGCGGCCACCTGTGCGTTAAAGGCATCGGCGGCGTCAAAGTAGGCGCTGTAGTCGGCATCGGTCAGATTGTCCACATCCTCGGCATAGGTGGCCACAGCACGGGACTGATGCAGTTGGTTGACGTAATCGCTGAGGGTGGGGTATAACATCACGGATAGACCCACGAAAAAGACGAGGATCAGGATGATGGTGCTTTTGTTCTTTTTCATGGGCTACTCCCTAATGTTATAAGGATAGGAGCGGGGGCCTTGCAGCCCCTTTGCTCCGGGTTCTTGGGGGAAATGGAGCTTACTTGTTCTCCATGCGCTTCTTGGTGACCAGCAGAACGATGGCCGCAACCATCAGGCCGCCGCCGACCACATAGAACAGGGTAGTGCCGATGCCGCCGGTGGAGGGCAGGGTAATGCCGCCGGCTTTTTTGTTGATGATTTTATTATTCAGGTTGGATTCACCGGACAGATTAACATTGTGTTCGTCGTGCGTTGCAGAAATGACGATTTTAGTTTTGTCACAGGCACTGTAACCGGTGGGAGGGGTGGTCTCCTTCAGGTAGTAAGTACCGGCGTCCAGACCCTTAACGTTAAACTGGCCCTTGTCGTCAGAGAACATTTCTTCGCCATCTTCAGTTCCAAAGTAGCGAGAGTAAGTGCCGTCAGCATTCTTTTTGAGCTTGATTTCCTCTGTATCATTGCAAGTTTCAGCGCTGTACAGACGGAAGCCAGCGCCCTCCAGCTTGTTGTTCTCGTTATCATCATCGTGATACTTGGTGTTGTTCAGCTGGTAGGTGTACACACGGACTTCGCTTTCGGGAGTGAAGCCCCAGTATGCGCTGTTTCTGGGGTTATTAGAGTACTGGAGCTGTACTTTGTTTTTGTTATCGGTAGAGCCACTTGTAGAATTGACAGCGGCTTTGTCGTTCAGGTGTGCAGTATAGGTGACCGTAATAGTAGCGCCGTCATTCAAATTGAACCTTGGATCTTCAACACAGGTTTTGACATCAGGAATGCCTACCACAAAATAGTTATGACTTTCAAGATCGGTAGTATCAATGGTATACTTCGAAGAATCGCCGGTGATATCATAGGGAATGCCCTTGGATTCAATGACTACACTATCGAGTCTGTCATAAGTAATGCCCTTGGACAAGGTATCATTGAACAAAACAGTGTACTTATCATAGTAATCGTAAGCACGGCCATTGTCTTTGCTTGCGGGCAAGGTAGCGGTCAGCTGGAACTTGAACTCTTCGTTGATCGCATGGTCAGCGCTGGAATAAAAACCTGCTTCGCTGGTGCCATCCTGATTGTCATAAACTTTCTTCTCAACAGTGGGTTTTACAACCTTATGATTAATTATAACGTTATATTCTCCTTGGTGGGTATCATTCACCAGGAAGAAGGAATTGTAGGCATGATAGAAATCGCCAAGGTTAAAGTAGGTATTATCAACGATCAGATAATAACCTGGCTCTGGAATTTTGATGGCACCGTTGCCACCTACAATGTTGGATTCCGAGTCTGCAAGGGGATCCGTGTAGATATAGTTGCATACAAAACGCGCGAAAGCGATGCTGTTATCATCAGAAGGTGTCCAGTCCTTCATAACATCAAGGACTTTCTGGAGGCTATCTGCGTTGGCAAACTTGCTGCTGAGGGTAGGATCTGCATTCAATTTGGCCAGAAAATCCTCAGGATGAGGGATGTTTTTGCCCCAATCAACGTCGGAAAGCGTCGGATTGTCCTTACTACTAATAACACCCTTGAAGATCTGGAAAGCGATGTAACCGTGGAGTTTGTCGAGGTCCTCCTTAGTGTTGTCTGCAAACACCGGGATCGCCATGGCGCACACCATGGCAACTGCCAGCAGCGCAGCCATGAGTTTTTTCATTGCTTTTTTCATGAAAAAAGCCCCTTTCTTTTTTTTGCCCCTTGCCGCCCCCTGCGTTTTGCACAGGGGGGGTAGGGGTGTAGTTTTGTTTGGTCTATCGCGTAAACTTTGCGCTGGGCGGGCGGGGGCTCAGCCCCGGCACGCCAGCAGAAAAGTGCAGTTTAGTCATCTGCTCTCCCTTCGCGTCTGCGCTTGCGGTGGATAAAACTATATGCCAGCGCGGTCAGCATCATTGTGCCGCCCACGGCTGTATACGGGAGTGTACCGGTGCCGCCGGTAGAGGGGAGAACGTAGTCAGAGTTGTCATTGGGGGTGTTTTCGCAGTAGTAGTAGAAGCTGCCAAACATCTGCCCTTCAGCCAACTTGTACTCGCTAAAGGTATCTGTACTCTTAAAGTCGGGAACGCCAGAGGCCGTGTAGCTGTGACTATTGTCAGAAATTACAAAATAATGGTAATTATTCGGTGTCCGATAACCATCAGGCGCTTGTGTTTCCTTCAAGCGATAGAAGGTGTTAACGTCCAGACTGCCAAGCGTTACGTTGCCGCTGGTGTTGGTCACTATATCAGTTTTTTCGCCTTTCCATCCAGTGGTAGCGTTATACTTTTCCAGACTGAACTCTGCACCGGGCAGAACCTTGTCTGGCGTGCCGGAGTACTTGACGATGGTCAAGCGGTTGGAGTTGAAGTCGATACCGGCAGAAGCTCCCGAACTGGAAGTAAAGCTGGTGCTGCATTGCTCGTTCTTCCACTTGCCATTCAGTTCTGCAGTGTTCTCAAAGGTGAAGGTATTGCCTTTAACCAGACCTTCCGTATTAACTCGGTAATGGAAAACCAGCACAAGCGGGGTGCTATCGGGTACCTTTGTCCATGCCTTAAGCTGGTGGCTGTTATCGCTGCTGTACTTGAAATAGTAGGTGGACGTGTCAACGTTATTTCCGGCGGCATCGTCATCAAACTTTCCGGCTACACAGGTAAGGTCTGCACGCCATGTGGTTGCTTCCAGCGTACCATCTGCCTGCAGCTTGGCATCAAAAACAGAGATGCCTTCCAGCGTTACACGCTTGTTACCAGACCCATCAGCCCACAAATCAGAGGGCACGGTCATGACGTCTTGCAGATCCATGTCGGTGCCATTGTTCAGCGTTGCACCGTAGGGGTTCAGCTTGACCTGATAGGTCAAAAGACCGGTGGTTTCGTCAAAAGTACCGCTCTTGCCAACAACTCTGCGCGTAACTGTTTCGGTAAAGGAGGTATCACCTATCTTATGGCCATTGCGCTCGAACTTGGCAACGTTCTTAAACGATGCGGTATTGTCATTCCAGATGTCGGTACATTTAGGATCCAGCGTAGTGTCGTAGGTGATATTGATTTGCTTGCGGATCTCAGTCACATCGTTATTTGTATATCTGAACGACTCCGGCAACATGGTGATTACCAGCGTGGTGGTTCCGTCTGCGTTTTTGGTGACTGTAGATGTAGCGGGCAGGGCAACGCCATAGTTCTTGATTTGAACGCTGCTTTCGTCCAGAACCAGACCGCGGGGAATGGTATCGGTAATGACCCATTTGGTGTCATTTTCCCATTTCAGCACTCCATCCGCGTTGAGCTCGATCGTCCAAGGCAGCTTTTGGCCGGGCTGCAGGGTAGTACTGCCGCTGCCGCTCTGAATGTTCGTCCAATTCCAACCACAAGCATACTTATAGAAGTAACTTATCGTGTCAGAGCCTTTTGTAATTTTCTGCTCAGCGGTTGCCACAGTGCCATTATTGATGCGGCAGTGGTTCTTGACCGTTGCACCGTAGCCTGGCAGCTGCTGGACGATAGAGCATTTTGTTGTGTAGGTAATGGTCATTGGACCGGATGCAGTAATGCCTTTAAAGTCTATCATAAACAGACCCAGATCCTTGTCGTAATCATCTGTTTCACCGGACTTCCATGCGACGGGCGTAACGGAAACAGAATTCCCATCCTTGTCCTTTACCACAATAGAGGCAAGGTCGATCTCCTGCGCCTTGCATTTTTTACCGGTTGCATCTTCTTGCACGGTACCGCTATAATCGTAGTAAATATAGCTGCTGACATTTGTCGGTTTGATGGTGCTCTTCCACTGCATGGTGGCCTCTGTACCATTATTAGTCGGCTCACCAACTGCCTCTTTGGTAAGAACATCCGAGTCGATGTGGACAGTGCCTTCAGAGCTGCTGTCCAGCCCATCGCCCTCCAGATTGCCGGTGTTTTTGACATCCAGACCGGTCAGAGGGATAGCTTTTGTGACCTTTGTCTGGTAGGTGATCTCATACTTGTTGAAGCCTGGCTCAAGGTTGTAGGTGAGTTTGTGGTTTGTGCTGTCGTAGACATCTGATGCTGTGGGCTTGGTCTTGTTGCCGTCTGCATCGGTCTTTGTGACCTTGAAAGAACCGGCAACAAATTCCTGATCTGTGTCGATCGTATCGGTAAATTTAGCGTTGCTAGGCAGATAACGCATGACGTCACCGTTGTTGATCTTGACAGTCCATGTGATGATCTCGCCGTCTTTGCTGAGCTTGCCCGATTTTTCAATATCCTTTGTTTTGATAGAGGTGGAAGGACCTTCTACATCATCACCAAATTTGATAAAGTTTTTTAAATAGTCCCCGTTGTAACTTGTGCTGCCAAAATTATCAGCCTTGACGCGGTAAGTGATGGTATAGGTGCCCTTTTGCAGGGTCTGACCACTAGTGCCCAAGGTGATCATTTTGCCCGTACTACCTGTGGTATCTGCCCAAGAAATGTCGGGCGCAGAACCATCCGGGCCAGTAACTTGGAGGAAGGTGTCAACATAGTCGAAGGTGACCCCGGACGGATTTGTGAGTGTATCGGTCAGCGTCAGGGGGGCTGCTCTGTCCTCCTTCAGGGTAAGTTTTACAGTGTAATCAACGTAAGCATTCTTGCCGTCGTACTTAAGCCCGGCAGATTGTTTATCCAGACTGAATTTCTTTTCCTCGCCGGGCGTGGTGCTTTCTTCGCGCTTAATATAAATGGTGACCTTTGCTTTTTCGTTGACCTTAAACTCATTGCTCCCGCCGGTCGTGACCTTGGTTTGGTCCCACCGGAAATCAAAGTTGACTGTACTTCTGACCTTGGTGGTATTCGACACCTGATCCTGATGAATAAAATCACGGTCATAGGTGAACAGGACGTACCACTTACCGTTTTCCTTTACAAACTGGTAGGTGCCACAAACGCTGCCCTTTGGACCGGTATAGTTCGGATCGATCAAGTCGCCAGTTTCCGAAGCAACGCTCTGCAAGTCAAAAGCCTCCGGCAAAGCTACTTTAACCTTGTAGTCATGGCTTGCAATGTCCTGAGCCGGAATATCCTTCAGTTCAAGGTAGCCGTGCATTTGGTCAGTGACAACGCTGGTGGCAACATCAACGTATTGGCTGCCCTGCTGCTTCTGAATCTTGAAATCAGTAACATAATTAGTACCGTCCAAGGCAGAGCCAACGGTCGTGGTGCTTACGGTCGTGGGCTCACCCGCCAGCGTAAGCATATCGGGGGCTTTCAGTGCGCCGTCAACGGCAGAGGAGAGCATCTCGTCTGCGTACTGGGCGGCGGCAACATCCACCACGGCCAGAACCTCGGCGTTGGAAAGGGTGACCTCAGCCACCTTGCCGTCCACGTCGCCGGAGATGACGGTCAGGGTGTTCTCGTCCGCCTCGCTCACGATGCCCACGGTCTCCACGGGCACAGCGTCGGTCACGGTGGTGGTCTGCGGCTCGGCAGCGGGGGATGCCACGCTGAGCACAGCGGTGTCGGCGCTGTCCACCGGCTTAGCGGTGGGCTGCTCCGGGTTGGCGGTGTCGGGGAGATCGGGGGTGATCACGCTGTCGGCAGCGGGGGCATCCTCGGCGGCAGGGGCTGCATCCAACGCAGAAGCGCCGGAAGTTTCAAGCTCTGCGCCGTTCTCACCCTCAGCGTCCATGCTGAACTGGTCGTCCAGACCGTCCGCTGCACCATCGGCGCTACTGTCCACAGCCACGGTGCGGGTGACGTACTTATTATAAATAACGATGTCGCCCACATTGGCGGCGCTGCCGTCCTCGCCGTCCAGCAGCCAGTCCATGTCGCTCATGGAGCTGCGCAGGGAAAGCACGCTGGCCTCCTGCGGGATGGCGCTCTGGGGGATACCGGCGTACTTCAGGCAGTAGGAGAGGAACATCACGTCCCACTCGCCGTAGGGGTTGCCGTAAGACTGGCCGTAGCGGGAGTAGTAGCGCAGGGTCACGCCGTCCGCGGGGTCGATCTCGAAGTTTTTCTCGCTCTGTTCGTAGCCCAGCTGGGTCTTTGCCACGCTGACCAGATCCTCGTCCCAGTTGCCGGTCATCACGGCCTCGGCGTTGGCGGCCTGCCACTCCTCGGGGGTCTCAACGTCGGCGGAGGTGTCGCTCAGGCAGGCTACGGTGTGGTGATGCTCCGGCAGGGGGCAGGTAAGCACTTCCTCGTAGCAGGCGTCAGTGTGGTGGTGGTAGATGGGCTCCACGGTGTCCACCGCCGGCGCCAGTGCCACAGGCTCGGCCACAGCCATAGCCGCCAGCTCGGCGCTCTGGGTGGGCTCCACCACCTGCTCCACAAGCTCGCCCTCTTCCAGTCCACAGGTCAGCTCGTACTCGGTGGTATAGCAGTTTTCATCGTGGGTATGCTCAAATTTCTCGCAGATCAGGGTGCCGTCCTCGGGATCGAAGCAGTCGTCACCGTGGACGTGCTCTTCTTCCATGCAGGTCAGGGTCTGCACCTCGGTGTAGCAGTCCTCGGTGTGCTCGTGGGGCACAAACTCGATCTGCGGCTCCAGTGCCAGCGGCGCGGGCTCAGCCTCAACAGTGGGCTGGCTGGTCGCAGCAGCGGCGGCCACCTCGTCCGCATTTTCAAGCTCGCCTTCCTCGTAACCGCAGATGAGCACCTTGGTGTAGCAATCCGCGGTGTGGGTGTGCTCCTCCTCGCCGCACTGGTACTGCGCGGTCATCGAGATGCCCACGCCATGCAGCTGCCAGTTGACGAACAGGGTGGTGATCATGGCAAGTGCCAGCACAAATGCGGTGTAGCGCCGCAGGGTGTGCCGGTTCTCACGGAACCGCTCCATGTACGTTTTAAGAATGTCGTTCATAACGAAATACCTCCTCCCGGGGTCAATGGATCAACGAGAAGCTGGACAAGGGCCATACCCTTAGAAAAACCCTGCCCACGATCTGGCTTTTTTCAACGCAGCCTATCACGCTGCTGCGGCTGTCGATGGAGGTGGCACGGTGGTCGCCCAGCACGAAGTAGCGGTTTTCCGGCACCTGATAGGGGAACCGGATGTCGCATTCGCCCACGGTCAGCGCGTCCACATAGGGTTCGTCCAGCGCCACGCCGTTTACCGAGACTACGCCGTTCACGTCCATATCGATCACATCACCGGGCTGTCCGATGATGCGTTTGAGCAGCAGCTTGTTCTGCCAGTAAAACCCGCACAGCTCGCCGTTTTCAATGTGGTTGGATTTTACCAGCAGGATAATGTCTTTATCATTTAATGTAGGGTACATGCTGTCGCCGGAGACCTGAAGCACCGGCAGAAACAGCGTAGCCAGCAGCACAGCTACTGCGGCTACCACCACCAGAATATAGATCGTACTGCGCAGCACCCGCTGGTAGCGGCTCTGGTACGCAAGACGCTCACGTTCTGCGGCCACTTCCTCGGTGGAAGGGATGGAAGCAAACCGGATATCGCGTTTTTTCATGTTTCCTCCGAAGGCAGGCCGTCGGTGCTGCGGTACTGGTCCAGCAGCTCGTTGGCCTTGTGGTCAAATGCCTGCCAGCGCTGCTGCACCTCCTGCTCGGCGCGCTCTACCATGGCCTTGCAGTCGGCCTCGGTCTGGGTGCGTTTTTGCGCGGCGGCGGCGGTCATGGCGTCACATTCCTGCTGCGCCTGCGCTTTCAGGCTGTCGGCGTCTGCCTGTGCCTGCTCCAGAATGCGTTTGGCCTCGCTGCGCGCCTGCGAAAGGGTATTGGCGGCGGTGGCGTTGGTGTCCGCAAGACTGGCCTGCACCGAGTGCAGATAGTCATCGGCGGCGGCCTGCGCGGCGGCGAACACGTTGTTCAGCTCCAGCGCGGCCTGCGCGATGGAACCGGCGCTTTCCAGCCGCAGCTGCCGGTCCTGCAGCTGCGCGGTAAGCGCGGCGTTCTGCGCCTTGAGCTGGTCCTCGCTCTGCTTCAGCGCATAGATGATCTCTATCAGTTCAGCGCGGTGCATCCGCCGCAGTTCACGATCTGCCATTTGCGTACAAACTCCCGAATGTAAAGATAACGAAATTTTTTTCGAAAATACCGAAAAAACTTAAAGAAAATGCCTGAAAACTCACTTGTTGCCACGCAACTTGCGCAGCTGGAGAGACCTTTTATAAACTATCTTATTTTAGCACATTCCATGTAACAACAATATAACAAATCAGACACAAAATCAAGAGATAAAGCCCAAAAAATATCGCATTTTTTTGCTTTTTATATAGAAAAAGCCCAAAAAACGGCCACTGACCCCCAAAAAACTTAAAAAGGCTGTTCACAATTCTGGAACGCGAAGTTCTGCGCAGTAATGCACTGAATTACAGCGTGTACGAAAAACGGGAGCCGCACTTTTCGAAAAAAGCGCGGCTCCCGGATCTGAACTTTGGGGTGATGCTTTTACTTGCCGAAGCTGCCCAGCAGGCTGTTCAGCGATACAAAGGACTGGTAGATGACGTTAACGTTGTTGATGATGGAGCTTGCACCGGAGAAGATGCGGGCAATGTAGTTGAACACCTTGCCGATGTCCAGGAAGGACTGATAAGCGTTGCTGGCGCCGCCGTCCAGATAGGTCATCTCCTCGGCTTCGATGGTGGAATAGCTGGCGGGCATTTTCATGGTAGAAGTAGTCATGGTAAGATCCCTTTCTTCAATGGTGTCATTGTGTTTACAGCAGTGTTCAGAACATGGTGGCGACCAGCAGGGTAGTAAGCAGGGCACCGGCCACAAGGGCAGGGCCTACATACTTTTGCCACTGGGTGGCGGCAGGCTGGGTGGTGGGCTGCGGCACGGTAGAAGTACCGGCCTTGGCAGTCCAGTGGGCGTAGATGGTGGCGTCGGAGGTGAACACGGTGGAGGTGGTCACCTTGCTGCCGCCCACCGGCTCGGTGTACCAGCCATCAAAGGTGTAGCCCGTCATGGTAGGCTGCTCGGGCGTGCTCTCCAGTTTGCCGGACAGGTTCGTGTAGGTTACCACGGTGGAGCAGATGCCGCCTTGGGCATCCATACCAATGGCGTACACGTTCTCTTCCTTTTTGCTCCCTGAAGTTTTGTCGGCGGCAAATGCAGCCGGCAGTGCGCAGCACAGCAGCGTGAACAGGCAAAGCCCGACCACCAGCGTTTTCAGGAATTTTTTCATGAGATCCCTCGCTTTCCTTCACAAAGATGGAGACACTGCCCCGCCCGGGGACAGCCCGGACATCGGCGTAGTTTCTTCAACTTATTTTTATCACATCCAGTGTACCAGAATCGCAACAAAAAATACAGTCTTTTGAGAAAATAATAAGAAAAATCAGGAAAAAAATAAATTTCACCTTTGCAATATGAATCTTGTGCCCCCTGCGGACTGTGTTTTTTGAAAAACGCATCCCGCAAAACTTGCCTTTCGTAAAAACATGGAAGGATATGGAAAACGCAGGGTCCCGGCCGCAAAGCCCAAAAACCGACCCAAACCGCCGCAAGTGCGGCAGACAGCGCACAGAAAAAGCTGCAAAAATGCGGCGCACCTCTTGTGGAACAGCGGAAAATATGCTATACTGTTTTGCATGATGCGCCATCGCCAAGCGGTAAGGCAGGGGACTTTGACTCCCCCATCGTAGGTTCGACTCCTGCTGGCGCAACCAGAAGAAGGCCGCTGCACAGGGAACTGTGCAGCGGCCTTCTTTATTTTTTGTTCTCCGGCAGCTTGAAGTAGCCGCGGTATTCGTCCGAGTAGATCTTGCTGCCCATACGGCTCACACCGCCGTACAGGTGGGTGCGCATCAGCGGCTCGATGGCGTCCAGATCCTTCTCACGCAGGATGCGCAGCATCTCGGCGTGCTCGCTGACGACGCTGGACACGTTGCGTGCACCCACGATGTCCAGACGGATAAAGCGGGAGTAGTCTGCCTGCGGGCGGGTCATCTGCTCCCAAAGGTACTCCTTGCTGGTCTTGTGGAACCAGTACTCGTGCATGGCAAGGTCGCAGCTGAGGAAGTGGTTGAAATCAAAGTTCTCCGGGTCGCTGCGCCCTGCAGCGGCTTCCAGCAGCATATTATAAAGGTGTTCTACCGCAAGGATCTCCATGGGCGAGCAGCTCTGCACAAAGTCCCGGAACACCATGCCCTCCACCGCAACACGCTGGAAGATGAGCTGGTCCACCACGCCGGTGTCGATGGCGGTAACAATGGTGCCCTTGCAGGGAATGATCTGCACAAAGCGGTTCTGCTCCAGCCGCTGCAAAACGCTGCGGATAGGAGTGCGGGAAACGCCGAACCGCTTGCACAGCTGGTTTTCGCTCAGCGCTTCCCCGGGCAGGATCTTCAACGCGCAGATCTCGTCCTCGAGAATATGATAGAGCTCATCAGTGTGCTGTAATGTAGCCATAGTTGTTCTCCATTTATCCGGTAAATGTAATCTTAGTATCATTGTACCGTTACAGCAACTGAATGTCAATGCTGGAATGGAACTTGATTTGAATACTTGTATACAAGAATGCGCACTCGCGCACGGAACTGTTCCTGAAACTGAAAAACTGATATACCACTTTGCAATGCGGGAAAAGTGCTGATAAAATGCTGCAATCAAGTGACTGTTGTACCAAATGCACAAAGAAAACAGGAAACAACTGTCAAATTGCTATAATTGCAAGGCGCTGTGCTTGTTTCGCGGTAACGCTGCGAGATGATATGCTGTATACAGGATTTTACTAAAAAAGCTGCAAGGGCACACACCCCGCAGATACCGGCTCGTCTCCGGCAAATACAACAGGGTGTTTGCCTTTTTTGCGTGCGTGCTTGCTTTGCCGCACAAAAGGCGGTAAACTGGGTACAGACAAAATGCCCGAAAAGGAGAAACGACATGGCATACACAAAGGCTGACCTCAAGCACGACCTTGTAGCAATGGGGCTGACAGGCAACGAGACCATCCTGATCCATTCCTCCATGAAGTCCATCGGCCCGGTGGAGGGCAGCGCAGACACGGTTCTGGACGCATGGATGGAGTTTTTTGCGGAGGGCTTGCTGCTGCTGCCCACCCACACATGGCGGTTCATCAACGAGGAAAACCGGGTGTTCGATGTGCGCCGCAGCCCGTGCTGTGTGGGCATTCTGCCGGAGCTGTTCCGGCAGCGCCCCGGGGTGGTGCGCTCGCTGCACCCCACCCACAGCATGGCGGCTTACGGCAAGGGGGCGGCTGCGTATCTGGAAGGAGAGCTGGACGCCAACACCCCCTGCACTCCCGGCGGCTGCTACGATCGGCTGCGGGCAGCCCACGGCAAAGTGCTGCTGCTGGGGGTCACCCACGCCCGCAACACCTTTATCCATAGAGTGGAGGAGGTACTGAACGTGCCGAACCGCCTGACCGACAAGCCCATGCAGATGACCGTGGTGGACGAAGCCGGGGCGCAGCACACCGTCTATATGCGCCGCCACTACAACGCGCAGCAGCCGCATATCTCGGAGGATTTCGTCAAGCTGGAACAGGCATATCTGGACTGCGGCGCAGCCCGGAATACAAAATTTGGCGATGCAAAGTGTATCCTGTGCGACGCCGAGGGGCTTTTCCGGGTCACCCGCCATGTTCTTGCCCCGAACCCCGAAGCCTTTGTCACCGAGCCGGTCATCCCGCCGGAGCGCTGGCAGGGGAAAATTTTATAATGCAATGCCGGGCAGCCTGCAGCTGCCCGGCATTTTTTACTTTTTGCTCAGCAGAAGCGGATACGGTACTCCCGAGGGGTGCAGTGCTTGATCTCCCGAAAAGTCTTGATAAAGTAGCTGGCATCCGAAAAGCCGCATTCCAGCCCCACCTCGCCGGTCTTGAGCCGGGTGGAGCGCAGCAGCTCTGCGGCCTTTTCCACCCGGAACTGCTTGACGTACTGGATGGGCGTGATGCCCAGAAACTGCCGGAAGCTGCGCAGACAGGCACTTTCGCTCAGGGCGACGCAACCGGCCAGCTTTTCCACGGTCAGCTCTTCGGCGTAGTGCTCCTCTACATAGCGGAGCATCTGCTTCATCCGCTCCGAGGCGATCTGCTCCTGCTCCGATACCTTTACTTTGCCGCTGACGCATTGGGTAATGAGCAGCCGCAGGGCAGCGGTAAGGTGGTAGCGCACCCGGTTCTCGTAGTCAAAGGGCTCGTCCGCCACGCCCTTCCACGCCTCCCGCAGGCAGAGCAGCACCTGCCGCTGCCATGGCACGGCCTCGTCCAGCAAAAAGAAGGGCGGTGTGCCGGGCTGCAAGAGCGGGCGGATGAGTTTTTGCCAGAATACGGTGTCCATGCCGCCGACAAGCCGGGGCTGGAACACGCCGGAGTGCAGCAGCGCCCTGCCCTCGGCAGGCTCTACCGCGTGCAGCGCCCCGGAGTTGATGAACACCCCCTGCCCGGTCTGCAGGGTCAGCCGGGTCTTGTTCACATCCACATGAATGGGCCCCAACGCCGCCAGAATGAACTCAAATTCCTCGTGCCAGTGCCACGCCACCGAAAAACAGGAAAGATCCTCGGCATAGCAGGCGATAGGGAACAGCGGGCTGCCGTGCTGGGTCTGCTCCCGCCCGGCGGCATCGGCCACCACGGCAGTAGCGCTGGACAGCCCCACCCGGCCGCTGGTATAAGAGGCACAGCTTGTCTGATATGCCATATTCACCAAATCCTTTCCGCAATACTTTGAATGTTTTTTGTCAATGCCGGTTTTGTTGCATATACTATGCGGTTCTGTTCTATAATTTGCGATTGTTTTGTGGTATTATCCTATCAGAGCTTCCAAGCTCAGTATAGCACCAAGGCAGCCGGGACGCAAGCTGTGCAAGCGTTCCCTGCCGGGCAAAACCGCTATTCTCCCGCCGTCTATCCAAAGAGGACCGGACGGCAAGTGTAACATAAACCATTTCATCAAGGAGGTATTCCTATGCTTCGTATCGAGTATTTTGATAAGGAACGTTTCATGCGCCAGCTTTCTGCCAGCCACGGCAGCGTGCTGCTGCATCTGGACAACGGCAAGACCTGCGACCTGAAAAAGGACACTACTGCACGCTCCATGCTGCAGATGATGGACACTGCCCCCCAAAAGGGCTTTGACCTCACCGTGACCGACCCTGCCGACGTGACCGGCTTCCTGCGCTATATGCTGGAGGCAGGCCGCACCGAGCGCGTGGCCGGCTGAGTAATGCCAATCTCTTATCCCAATAAGTGTCACAGCAAATGCAAAGCGCCCGCCCCGGTCATGCCGGGGCGGGCGTTTTGCTCATTTTACCGGAACGCTTGCGCGGGCGGGCAGTCTGTGGTAAGCTGAAAGCAGAAAAAACAAGATGGAGGGAACGACTATGAACCTGAAGGAAGCATTCCGCTACCAGAACAAGCTCCAGTCTCTGCTGGACGAGGCGCAGGGCATTCTGGATTGCGATGCCAACGTGACCAAGGTGGCCAACACCTATCTGCGCCATAAGGTGATGCCCGAGGCCGAGGACGAGACCGTTATGGACGTGGCACAGACCGAATATGCAGAGCAGATCACCGACGTTGCCCGGTTCATGCTCTATCTGCTGGAGGAAAAAAGCCGCCTGTTTGCCGCCATCCGCAAGGCAAAGGATGCGCTGGACATGGATATGGACAGCGAGGTCAGCCTGAATGCTGCGCGGCAGAGCATTGCCCGCACCTTCAAACGGATGAACGACCTGCGCAGTTCTGAGCAGCTGCTCTCCGGCGGGGGCACCGGCTACCGCTTCAACGCTGAGGGCAACCAGATCTCCTACTGCTGCGATGTGAAGCGAGTGACCACCATCAACTACGACCGCAAGGTCATCCATGCCGCGCTGAGCAAGCTGAACCGGCAGGCAGACGAAACCTCCAACCGGCTGGACATCTGCCTTGTGACCTCCAAGGTAGACTACACTGTCCCCTTTGATGTGAACGCCAGCTTTGCCGAAGCCTTTGAGATCTATCTGGAAAACGCCAAAAACTAAATGATCGTTCCACCGGCTATTTTGGGTGCGGCAAGCGCCGGGTGCACAGCTGCCGGTTCGGGTGCAGATGAACTATAACGCTGCACATTTCCGCAAGGAAGTTTTGGTACGGCTCACCTTACGAGCCAGCTAGTATGAAAAAATCTTGCGTTCGGCTTTTCCGCCACCGCCAGACGCTTTTTCGCCGAAACCGTCCCTTGCTTTTTCCCGCATTCCTGCTTTTGCGCTTACGTCTCCATGGGCAGGCAGGCAAGCCACCCTTCATGAATTTTGCCCGCAGATTTTGCGGGCGCACACCTTCTGTGTGCCGGGCGGGCGCTTTGCGCCCCTGTGCACACAAAAAATGGCAGCCGTCCCTGCGCTTGCCGTATCCAAAATAGCCGGTGGAAAACCAAAACCGGAGGTATGAGCTATGAAAAGGTGTAAGCTGTTTTATCTCATCGGGCTGCTGTTTTTTCTTGCTGCGGCGCTGAACTTTGTTACCGGAGGGGATCACGCTACGGCAGTGGTATGGCGCTGCCTTGGCGCTACCTTTTTGTTGCTAGGGTGTTCGCAGCAGAAAAAATAAAGCAGCAAGCCGGCCCCGGCGGGAAAAGAACTACCGGGGCTGCAATTCTTTGCGGGGCTCGTTCGTATTCCAGATAAAGGAACTGAATTTCGACAAAAGACGAGGTGCGAGTATGTCAACGAAACCAATCAGCCCCACTGCCGCGACCCGCTTTGACCTGAGCGCAGCGGCCCTTCATATCCTTGCCATGGCGCTGATGCTGATGGACCACCTGTGGGCGACGTTACTGCCCGCGCAGGAATGGCTGACCTGCGCCGGGCGCTTGGCCTTTCCCATCTTTGCCTTTATGGCGGTGGAGGGCTACTTCCACACCCACGATTTGAAAAAATACACCCTGCGTCTGCTGCTGTTTGCCCTGCTTTCGGAAGTGCCCTTCGACCTGATGTACGGCGGCACATGGTTCTACCCGGTGCACCAGAACGTTATCTGGACGCTGCTTTTGGGCATTCTGGGCATCCATCTGATGGAAACCGTGCGCAAAAAGCAAAAAACAGGACTATACCTGCTGGTATCCGCCCTTGTGGTGGTGGCGGGCGCGGTGCTGGGCACGCTGGGCATGGTGGACTACTACGGCGCAGGGGTGCTGACTGTGTTCATCTTCTACTTTTTTCACGGGCACGGGCGCAAGTGGTGGTGTCTGCTGGGGCAGCTGGCTGCGCTGTACTGGGTCAACGTGGAGCTGCTGGGCGGGCTTATGTACCCCATTCAGCTCTTCGGCATGGACTTTGAGCTTTGCCAGCAAGGGCTGGCGCTGCTGGCACTGGTGCCCATCTGGCTGTACCGCGGTCGGCAGGGCTACCACAGCAAGCCTTTCCAGTATGCCTGCTACGCCTTTTACCCCGTGCACATGCTGCTGCTGGTTCTGGTGCTGAATTTCGTGAACCGGTAAGGAGAATGGAGCACTCCAAAAACATTTTTACGCGCGGGGCGTAGAGAGGAACTTCCGCTGAAAATAGCCAAAGCGCATGCGGAGCCATTCGAAATCGTTCCGCCGGTATAAGGCCGCTGCACAAAGCGCTGTGCGGCGGCTTTTTTTGCGGGAAAACCGACACATGTTCACAAAAAGTTCAGCCTTTTGAGCAAAAAATACTATTTTTTTCGTGTAAAATAGACAACATGGATTGAATGCCGCCCGCGATTGGATTATAATAATAATGTATGCAAAAGCGCATTTGCTGTGTTTTTTATAACGAGTACTGTTTGAAAATGACGTAGATGCGCAATGCGGGAAGCTAAAAAGAAAAAACGCCGTTGCGGGTCTTTGCCGCAAACGGCTTGTTTGCCATGGCAGCCGGGGCGTTACGCTCCGGTTATTTGTCCTTAGGAGGGAAAACAAGGTGAGAGTAGGTCTTGACATCGGCAGCACCACCATCAAGTGTGTGGTGCTGGGCGAGCATGATGAACTGCTGTATTCTACATACGAACGACATTATAGTCATATTCTGGAAAAGGCGCAGGAGCTGCTGCGGCGCATTGATGCCGAGCAGCTGCATGGCTGCAAGGCGCTGCTCAGCATCTCCGGTTCTGCCGGTATGGGCTTGGCAGACAGCTGCGGCGTGCCCTTTGTGCAGGAGGTGTTCTCCACCCGCGTGGCGGTCAAGCGCTTTATGCCTAAGACCGACTGCGTCATCGAGCTGGGCGGTGAGGACGCCAAGATCCTGTTTCTGACCAACGGCACCGAGGTGCGCATGAACGGCAGCTGTGCCGGCGGCACCGGTGCTTTCATCGACCAGATGGCCACCCTGCTGAAGATGAGCGCCGAGGAGATGAACAAGGCCGCCGAACAGGCGCAGCGTACCTATACCATCGCTTCCCGCTGCGGCGTGTTTGCCAAAAGCGATGTGCAGCCCCTGATCAATCAGGGTGCCCGCACCGAGGATATCGCCGCCAGCATCTATAAGGCGGTGGTCAACCAGACCATCGCCGGTCTGGCACAGGGACGCCCCATCAAGGGCAACATCCTTTATCTGGGCGGCCCGCTCACCTTCAGCACCGTGCTGCGCAAGAGCTTTGACGAAGCGCTGAACGTGACCGGCACCTGCCCGGAAAACAGCCTGCTGTATGTGGCGCTGGGCGCTGCCCTATATGCCGATAAGGAATTTGTGCTCACCGAGGTAGCCGCTGCGCTGGACAAGTACGCCGCCACTGCAACCTATGCCAGCGAGCCGCCGCTGTTCGCCAGCAAAGAGGAGTACGAGGCTTTCCACGCACGGCATATGTCCCATAGTGTGCCCCACGTGGCTTTTAGTGCCCACTGCGGGCCGGTGCATATCGGCATCGACTCCGGCTCTACCACCGTCAAGCTGGTGGTGGTGGACGAAAAGAGCCAGATCCTGTACACCAATTATCAACCCAACCTCGGCAACCCGCTGCCCCTCATCCGGGAACAGCTGCTCAAGATCTATAAGGAGCACCCGGGGCTGCAGGTGGCAAGCGTCACCACCACCGGCTACGGCGAGGAACTGGTGAAAAACGCCTTCCGCTGCGATTACGGTCTGGTGGAAACGGTGGCGCATTTTACCGCTGCCAAGTACTTTATGCCGGACGTGGATTTCATCATCGACATCGGCGGGCAGGACATGAAGTGCTTTAAGATCGAGGATGGCGCCATCAGCAACATCTTCCTGAACGAAGCCTGTTCCTCTGGCTGCGGCAGCTTTTTGCAGACCTTTGCACAGGCACTGGGCTATGATGTCAAGGAGTTCGCCGCGCTGGGGCTGTTCGCAGACCGCCCGGTGGACTTGGGCAGCCGCTGCACCGTGTTCATGAACAGCTCGGTCAAGCAGGCACAGAAGGACGGTGCCAGCATCGAGAATATCTCCGCAGGCCTGTCCATCAGCGTGGTCAAGAACGCGCTGTACAAGGTGATCCGCGCTTCCAGCCCGGAAGAGCTGGGCCGCAAGATCGTGGTGCAGGGCGGTACCTTCTATAATGAAGCCGTGCTCCGCGCCTTTGAAAAGGAGATGGGCGTGGAGGTCATCCGGCCGGACATTGCCGGCTTGATGGGCGCTTACGGCGCTGCTTTGTACGGCCTGCGCCAGAGCCATAAAAATAACCAGACCACCTCTGCCATGATGGACGAGCAGGAGCTGGAAAGCTTTGCACAGCAGGTGGTCAGCGTCAAGTGCGGCGGCTGCGGCAACCATTGCCAGCTGACCGTCAATACCTTTGCTGATGGCCGCAAGTTCATCTCCGGCAACCGCTGCGATAAGCCCGTTACCGGCAAAAGCGAGGACAACAGCCTGAATCTGTACGCCTACAAGCAGCAGCTGCTGGCCAGCTACAAGCCTGTGCCCGGCAAGCGCGGCTCCATCGGCATCCCGCTGTGTCTGGGCTTCTACGAACTACTGCCCTTCTGGTACGCCTTCTGGACGAGCCTTGGCTTTGCGGTGCACACCAGCCCGGTGTCCACCCGCGGGCTGTATCTGGCTGGACAGGCTACCATCCCCAGCGATACCGCCTGCTTCCCGGCAAAGCTGAGCCACGGCCACATCAAGGCGCTGAGCCAGATGCAGCTGGACGCCATCTTCTACCCCTGCCTGACCTACAATGTGGACGAGGGCTTGGGCGACAACCATTATAACTGCCCGGTGGTGGCCTACTACCCGGAGGTTCTGGCAGGCAACTGCCCGGAGCTGGAAGGCAAAAAGTTCATCTATGATTATGTGGGCATCCACCGTCCCAAGGATTTTGTGCACAAGATGGCAAAGGAGGTGCTGCCCAAGTACTTTGGCGGCATCTCCGAGCGGGAGGTGCAGGCCGCAGCCGATGCCGCCTACGCGGAGTACGAAGCGCACATGGCAAAGATCCGGGTAAAGGGCAGTGAGATCATTGACGAGGCGCGCCGTCAGGGTAAGCGCATCATTGTGCTGGCAGGCCGTCCCTATCATGTAGACCCGGAGGTCAACCACGGCATCGACCATCTGATCACCCGCCACGGGGCTGCGGTGGTCACCGAGGACAGCATCTCCAACCGGGTGCAGAAGTTCCCCACCAGCGTGCTGAACCAATGGACCTACCACAGCCGCCTGTACGCTGCCGCTAAGTACTGCACCACCCAGAAGGATATGGATCTGGTGCAGCTGGTGTCCTTCGGCTGCGGCGTGGATGCCATTACCACCGACGAGACCCGCGAGATTTTGCAGCGGGGCAACAAGCTGTATACCCAGCTGAAGATCGACGAGATCACAAACCTCGGTGCCGTGAACATCCGTCTGCGCAGCCTGTTCGCCGCACTGGACGAGCGGGACGAGGCCGCCGCAGAAAAGTCAGAATAAAAGAAACCCTGAGATAGGCTGAAGGGCTTCCCCCAGCGGGGGGAAGTCTTTGCGGGGACTATCTTGTTTAGAGCAACATAGGAGGAACCTATGGAATATCATTATCCCAAATTTACCCCGGAGATGAAAAAGACCCACACCATCCTCATCCCCAACATGGCCGTTACCCAGTTCCGGCTTATGGAGTACGCACTGCGCTGCGAAGGCTATAAGTGTGAGCTGCTGGGCAACTGCGGCAGTGCCGTGGCACAGCTGGGGCTGAAGTATGTCCACAACGATACCTGCTACCCGGCGCTGCTGGTCATCGGCCAGTTTCTGGATGCGCTGAACAGCGGCAAGTATGATCTGGAGCACACTGCCTTGCTGATCACCCAGACCGGCGGCGGCTGCCGTGCCTCCAACTACATCCATCTGCTGCGCAAGGCGCTGGTCAAGGCCGGTTACCCGCAGATCCCGGTGGCAAGCCTGAACTTTTCCGGTCTGGAAAAGGACAGCGGCTTCCAGATGACCCTCCCGCTGGCGCGCAAGTGTATCGCCTGCATCTTCTACGGCGATATGCTGTGTGCGCTGCGCAATCAGGTGGCCCCCTACGAGAACGAAAAGGGGGCTGCTGACCGCATGGTGGATCGCTGGATCGCCCGTCTGGGCCGTGCCTTGCTGGCCGGTAAAGGCTTTACTTCCCGGGAAATGAAGCACACCTTCCCGCTCATCGCAAAGGAATTTGCCACTATCCCGGTCACCCGGGTGCCCAAGGTCAAGGTGGGTGTTGTGGGCGAGATCTACGTCAAGTACAGCCCGCTGGGCAACAACGACTTGCAGAAGTTTCTGGAAAGTCAGGACTGCGAGGTGAACTTCCCCGGTCTGATGGGCTTTGTGCAGTATTGCGCCTTCAATATGGGCGAGGATCATGTGCTTTACGGCGGCAAGCTGGCTGTAAAGGTAGGCACCGACCAGTTCCTCAACTGGTTGGACAGCGTGGAGCGTGTCATGCTCAAGGCAGAGACGGACGCCGGGTTCTATGCGCCGGGCCCCTTCAAGGAGCTGGTGAAAAAGCCCAAGGGGGTTATCTCGCTGGGCGCAAAAATGGGCGAGGGCTGGCTGCTGACCGCCGAGATGATCGAGCTGGTGCAGGGCGGTTATGGCAACATCGTGTGTGCGCAGCCCTTTGGCTGCCTGCCCAACCATATCGTGGGCAAGGGCATGGTGAACAAGATCCGTGCGCTGTACCCCAGCGCCAACATCACCCCCATCGACTACGACCCCAGTGCTACCCGGGTCAATCAGGAAAACCGCATCAAGCTGATGCTGGCGGTGGCCAAGGAGCGGCTGAACGCCCCCGCAGAAGCCCAGCCGCTTACGGCAGAGCAGCTCGCAGGCGGCGCCCCTCAGGTTGGCGCTACCGTGTAACAAAAGCAAATACGATAAAACAGGGGAGCCGCTGCACGGCATTTTTACGCAGCAGCTCCCTTTTTGCAGGAAAGGAACCGCTATGGAAAAGCCCGCAGCTGCCTGTTATCATCTGCCCGGCCTGTTCGAGTTTTACGAGCTGTACCGCCGCTTTTTGCCGCTGTACCGGGAGCACCGGGAATATTTTTACGATTGGTGCACCATAGGCTCTATCTACGGCGCACCGGCGGGCTGTATCTGGGGCGGGGGACGCATCTCCTGCGGCGGAGCAACGGCGCGCGAGGTGCTGGCGCTGCTGTGGGAATACGGCATCTCCGGGCGGCTGACCTTCAGTAACTCCCTGCTGCGGGCTGAGCACCTTGCTGACCCGCAGTGCAACGCCCTGTGTGAGCGGTTTGCAAAAAGCGGCAGTGTGCCAAACGGTGTGATCGTCCATTCTGATTTGCTGGCGGACTATCTGCAACAGCGTTGGCCGGAGCTGTATCTGGTGTCCTCCACCACCAAGGTGCTCACCGAGTTTGCGGAGCTGCGGCAGGAACTGGAAAAGCCGCAGTTCCGGTATGTAGTGCCGGATTTCCGGTTAAACCCGGCACTGGAACAGCTGCGCACCCTGCCGCCGGAGCAAAAAGCCAAGGTAGAGTTTTTGTGCAACGAGTGCTGCTGGTTCGGCTGCACCGAGCGCAAGCGCTGCTACGAGACGGTCAGCCGTCAGAATCTGGGCGAGGACTGCCCGGACCACCGCTGCGCCGCCCCGGATGCCGCCGAGGGCTATCGCTTTTCCAAGGCGATGCGTAGCCCCGGGTTCATCGGGGTGGAGGACATCCGGCAGCGGTATCTGCCCGCAGGTTTTTCCCACTTTAAAATAGAGGGCAGGGGACTTGGCAGCGCACTGGTGCTGGAATTTCTGCTCTACTACATGACAAAGCCGGAATACCAGCTGCAGGTGCGGGAGACAATTTATCTGGACAATATGCTGGATCTTTTTTAAGAAAATCGCACCGGGCAGACCGTTTTCTGTCCGGTGTTGCTTTTTGCCTGCGGGATTTATACCGGAAAACTTTCTTTTCCCTCCAAAGCGTGTTACAATAAACAGGAAATTATTTTTAGAAGCTGCTTACGAAAGCAGCTTCCTGTAGGAGCAGTGCATGGAAACAACGCAAAAACAGATCGTACTGGGCATTCTGGCCCATGTGGACTCCGGCAAGACCACCCTCTCCGAGGCCATGCTCTACCGCGCCGGTGCCATCCGCAAGCTGGGGCGGGTGGATCACGGAGACGCCTTTCTGGATACCGACAGCTTGGAAAAAGCACGCGGCATCACTATCTTTTCCAAGCAGGCGCTGCTTACGGCGGGCAATACTGCCATTACTCTGCTGGATACCCCCGGCCATGTGGATTTTTCCACCGAGACTGAGCGCACCTTGCAGGTGCTGGATTACGCCGTGCTGGTGGTCAGCGGAACGGACGGCGTGCAGAGCCATACCGAAACGCTGTGGCGGCTGCTGCGGCGCTACCATGTGCCTACCTTTGTATTCGTGAATAAAATGGACTTGCCCGGCATGACCCGGGAACAGCTGCTCAGCCAGCTGAACCACCGCCTTGGCGAGGGCTTTGTGGATTTTGGTGCAGAGCCTGCCGCCCGCAACGAAGCACTGGCGCTGTGCGATGAGCAGCTGATGGAAAAAATGCTGGACGCGGGAACCTTGACCGATGCAGACATCATCCCCGCAGTTGCCCGGCGGCACGTTTTTCCGTGCTGGTTCGGGGCAGCGCTGCGGCTGGACGGGGTGGATGCACTTCTGGAGGGGCTTGACCGCTACACCCGCCCAGCCCCGGCGCTGCACGCCTTTGGTGCAAGGGTGTTCAAGGTATCGCAGGATGAGCAGGGCACCCGCCTGACATGGCTGCGGGTCACCGGCGGGGAACTGAAGGTAAAGGCTCTGCTCACCGGCGAAGCAGACGGCGAGCCGTGGGCAGAAAAAGCAAACCAGCTGCGGCTGTACTCCGGCGCAAAGTATACCCTGACTGAGGTCATCGGCCCGGGACAGGTGTGTGCCGTGACCGGCCTGACCCATGCAAAGCCCGGCACCGGGCTTGGGGCAGAGCGGGACAGCGATGTGCCGGTGCTGGAACCGGTGCTCAGCTATCAGGTGCTGCTGCCGGAGGGCGCGGATGTGCACGCCGCGCTGGGCAAGCTGCACCGGCTGGAAGAGGAAGAGCCCCAGCTCCATGTGGTGTGGAACGAAAGCTTGGGCGAGATCCATGTGCAGCTGATGGGCGAGGTGCAGCTGGAAGTGCTGCGCAGCCTGCTGGCAGAGCGGTTCGGGCTGGAAGTATCCTTTGGCCCGGGCGGCATTTTGTATAAGGAGACCATCACCGAGCCCATGGAGGGCGTAGGCCATTACGAGCCGCTGCGCCACTATGCCGAGGTGCATCTGCTGCTGGAACCGCTGCCCCGGGGCAGCGGGATGCAGTTTGCCGCCGACTGCCGGGAAGAGGTTCTGGACAAAAACTGGCAGCGTCTGGTGTTGACCCATCTGGAAGAAAAGCAGCACCTTGGCGTTTTGACCGGCGCACCGCTGACCGATGTAAAAATTACCCTGCTCACCGGCAAAGCGCACCTCAAGCACACTGAGGGCGGCGATTTCCGGCAGGCTACCTACCGCGCCGTGCGGCAGGGACTGATGCTGGCCAAAAGCCAGCTGTTAGAGCCGTGGTATGCCTTCCGGCTGGAGGTGCCGGTGGAGAACATTGGCCGCGCCATGAGCGATATCCAGCGCATGGAGGGCAGTTTTGATCCGCCGGAAAGCGGCGCGGAGACCGCCACCCTGACCGGCTTTGCACCGGTATCCACCATGCGCAGCTACCCCATGGAGGTGGTCAGCTACACTCGGGGCAGGGGACATTTGAGCCTGACACTGGACGGTTACCGCCCCTGTCACAATGCACAGGAGGTCATTGCAGAAACCGGCTACCAGCCGGAGCATGATCTGGACAACCCCGCAGATTCCGTATTCTGCGCCCATGGTGCTGGCTTTGTGGTGCCGTGGAGCGAGGTGCGCAGCCATATGCACGTGGAAAGCGGCTGGGGCAAGGCAAAGCCCGCCCGCCCGGAGATGCAGGCTGTGCCCCAGCGCCGCGCCATGGCCTACCGCGCTACGCTGGAGGAGGACGCCGAACTGCTCAAAATTTTTGAGCGAACCTACGGCCCCATCAAGCGGGACCCGCTGGCGGCGTTCCGTCCGGTGCAAAAGACCGAACGCCCGGATTTTGCCGCCGAACAGTGGGAAATTGCCCCGGAGTATCTACTGGTGGACGGCTACAACATCATCTTTGCGTGGGACGAGCTGAACGCGCTGGCGAAGGAAAGCTTGGACGCCGCCCGCCGCAAGCTGATGGATATCCTGTGCAACTATCAGGGCTATCAGAAATGCGTGCTCATTCTGGTGTTCGATGCCTACCGCGTGCCCGGCAGCCCCGGTGCCATCGAGCAGTACCACAATATTCATGTGGTCTACACCAAGGAGGCCGAGACCGCCGATATGTTCATCGAGCGGGTCACCCATGAAATCGGCAAGAGCCGCCGTGTCCGCGTGGCGACCTCGGACGGTATGGAGCAGGTCATCATCCTTGGCCACGGCGCACTGCGCGTTTCCGCCCGGATGTTCCACGAGGAAGTGCAGAACGTGGAAAAGCAGATCCGTGCCCTTGTGCAGGGACAGGCGTAAATGCTATTCCTCCCAATTTCCTCTCTTGTGAAAAAGTCGGTTTGGAAAATCTGCGGATTTTCCAAACCGACAATCTTAAAATAATGATTCCGCTAGAAATGCCCACAGCAACGCGGAGGGCATTTGAAATCGTTCTCTGGAGGTGCACCCATGGCTGTGGAAATTACCGAAGAATTTGTCTGGCAGAATATCCCGCGCCGTGCCCGGGACAGCCATAAGGGCACCTTTGGCAGTGTGCTGGCGGTGGCGGGCAGTGCCTTTTACCGGGGCGCTGCTCTGCTGGCAGCCGAGGGTGCACTGCGCACCGGGGCGGGCATCGTCACCCTTGCCAGTGTGGAACCGGTGGTCAGCGCCGTCGTCACCCGCCTGCCGGAGTGCTGCCTGTGCCCCTG